>Ga0209170_1000040_pt1 | contig 97999 bp, 71 predicted proteins | sample KloWWTKNB14_bulk_FD_187178 | JGI IMG/M metagenome (GOLD analysis project Ga0209170, IMG submission 187178) | Active sludge microbial communities from Klosterneuburg, Austria, studying microevolution and ecology of nitrifiers - Klosterneuburg... | ecosystem: Engineered > WWTP > Aerobic digester >...
GGGATAGGCATGATGGCAACGGCCAACAACATGGATCAAGGGTGGGCCTCATCCTTGGTTCATGGCTGGAGTCCTAATGCCTGAAAAAAACTTTACGTTATGCTTGTTTTTAACATAGAATAAGTCTCCGCTTCGGGACCCTGCGTTGTCTACCCACCCGGGCCAAGCCAATACTCTGGAAGTATCACCCATGTGGCCCGGGCCGTGTACCCAACTCGCACGGGATTCCCTTCCCCATAATGTGATCAAGGTCGGCAGTGCTCGGCACAGAGCAGTACATACGGGCCGGCAGGTACTCCTGTGCTTGAGGAGAGAAGCTTATGCTAGCCCCTTCAATACCAACCTACCCACCAACCACCTCAACCTATGGCCTGCCTGTGGCATGGCAACCATACCAGCCAACGCCAGAAGCCACTGGACTAGGGACCAAAAGCCCAAACCCAAGCCAACCAAGAGGCCAAGAAACCTTACCCACCGGAGGCCGCCGTCAATACGAGGGGTTTATGGACATATCGGGCATTTACGGCCCGCTCGTGCGCAAGGTCAGGCGTAGTGCTGGACAACTACAGTCGTCGAGGTGGGCAACTACAAGCGTAGTGTCGGGCAACTACAGTCGTAGTGATGGGCACCTACAGTCGTAGTGGTGGGCAACTACAGTCGTAGTGGTGGGCAACTACGGTCGTAGTGGTGGGCAACTACAGTCGTAGTGGTGGGCAACTACGCTCGTAGTGGTGGGCAACTACAGTCGTAGTGGTGGGCAACTACAGTCGTAGTGGTGGGCAATGTCAGTCGACATGGTGGGCAATGTCAGTCGACATGGTGGGCAATGTCAGTCGACATGGTGGGCAACGTCAGTCGACATGGTGGGCAATGTCTGTCGACATGGTGGGCAATGTCAGTCGACATGGTGGGCAATGTCAGTCGACATGGTGGGCAATGTCAGTCGACATGGTGGGCAACGTCAGTCGACATGGTGGGCAACGTCAGTCGACATGGTGGGCAACTACAGTCGACATGGTGGGCAATGTCGTATGACATGGTGGGCAATGTTCATGAACCTAAGGGGCAATGTTCATGAACATGGGAGGCAACCTTCATGAACATGAGGGGCAATGTTCATGAACATGGGAGGCAACCTTCATGAACATGAGGGGCAACGTTCATGAACATGGGAGGCAACCTTCATGAACAGTGAGGGCAACGTTCATGAACAGTGAGGGCAACCTTCATGAACAGTGAGGGCAACCTTCATGAACAGTGAGGGCAACCTTCATGAACAGTGAAGGCAACCTTCATGAACAGTGAGGGCAACCTTCATGAACAGTGAGGGCAACCTTCATGAACATGGGAGGCAACGTTCATGAACATGAGGTCAACATAGGGCCACATTTAGCAGCCTGACCCATAGTCACTTACACCACCCTATTCCCCATTACACCTTCGCAAAATGCACCAAACGGAGCCCATTCTTCGTATAGATCAAGAGGGAACACAGTCCTGTTGGGGCTGGCACGATCGTCATTCCGACCTCCGGCCATCCAGCCGACCACTCCGCCGAAAGATCCATCGTGAGCTCCGACCGTCCCGACTTGAAGTATTCGAAATCGGGAGCCTCCTTTACGGCGCGGAGGGGCTGTTAAATGAAGATCCCACTGCAAACGAAGTAATCCGGTCGAAACGGCGCGTGCCGACGCTATTTGGCAGCGAAGAACGCCGGTTTGAGGGCAGAGCACCGCCAATTGCGAGGGCAAAACCAAAAAGTGCTTTGCCAAAATGAAAAAGACAAAGGAGAAAATGAAAAAGACAAAGGAACTTGCCGCAAGTGCAAAGGAGAAAATGAAAAAGACAAAGGAACTTGCCGCAAGTACAAAGGAGAAAATGAAAAAGACAAAGGAACTTGCCGCAAGTGCAAAGGAGAAAATGAAAAAGACAAAGGAACTTGCCGCAAGTACAAAGGAGAAAATGAAAAAGACAAAGGAACTTGCCGCAAGTACAAAGGAGAAAATGAAAAAGACAAAGAAGAAAATGGCGTGATCCTTTAACAAAATGTTTCTCGCATTGTTAAATACCACTTACTTGTAGGCAATGGGCTACTAGTTGGGCCATGGATCGCACGCATCCCGCTGGAGCTTGCGAGGTACATTTTCCGGCTGCTTGGCCCAGGTGATCGATAACCTTTGCAGCTCACTGTTCGTATACTTCCTTATTACTGTCGTCACGCATGTGTACTAACTCTCCGCAAGGGTACCGCTTCAGGACCTTGCGTTCTTGGTCTTGACCGCACGGTCCCCACCAAAGCGTAGTAGACTTTGTTGAGTTGTAAAGTGGCCCTGAAATTCTTTTCCTCACAGCAGCACGAACGGACAACTCCTTTCCGCATCTTCGCGTCACTCCAGCACCATCGACAGTGATAGAACACATGCGCTTTCTCATCTTCGCCCTGGTCGGTGTTCTTCAAAGTCTCTTTCCGCTTTTGCTCCACTCCCAGACCAGCGGTATCTGGTGCAACAGCACCTCGTCCGTTTCCCCGGAAATCATTCAAGCAGCGCGTAACTATCACCCCGGCCGCAGTGGAACGCGCTACCTGAAGGTGAAGGTGATCATTGCCTCACTGAGCGGGCCCGGTGGTGATGCTGTAACGACCAGCGCGGTGCAGCGCGACCTCGATGGCACGAACGCGCTTTACGCACAGAACAACACGGACATCCAATTCGAGCTGTGTGGGCCGGTGCAGGTAGTGGATAACGACAACCTCTATGCGCTGTGGAACTTCGACCCGGAGATCCTGAACCCGTATTACGAACCGGGCTATGTCACGTTGGTTTACGTGGCACTATTGCCCAACGGTTTGGCGGGCTTCAACTTCGGCAACTTGGTCTTCCTGCAAGGCGCGGATAACCCGCGTGTGCTGGCCCATGAGGTCGGTCACTTGCTCGGCCTTCCGCATACACACGACGCATTGTTCGAAGCCGAGCTGGTGGACGGTTCCAACTGCACCATCGGCGGTGACCAGATCTGCGACACGCCTGCAGATCCCAACCTTGGATTGGCCGGGATGATCGACTATGCCAACTGCACGTACATCGGCACCAGCACCGACGCGAACGGTGATCCCTACATGCCGCAGACAACGAACATCATGTGCTATTCGCCCTGCGACAACAACCTCTTTACAACCGGCCAAACGCAGGTGATGCAGTACGTGCTGGACTTCGTGAAGACCGATCTCCATTCAGATCCCGTGTCGATCGCCATCGATGCGTTCGACACACGCCAATGCCATAACCATCCTTCCATCCAACTCTCCGCTGCGCCTGGCCCCGGCACTTTTGATGGACCCTTGGTGAGCGGCACCACGTTGATGAATGCGCCGAACACTCCGGGCGAATATTCCGTGACGTATTCACCCAATGACCTCCCGTTGGATAGCTCGGAACACATCGACCAGTCGTACACCCTGTATGACTACTACGGCAACTATACCTACAGTTACGCGCTCTTGGACAGCATTCGCCAAACGGTGCGCGCGGGCGAGACCGGTCGTTTGACGCAAGTGGAATTCATGCTGCACGATAGCTTGCCGAACAACTTCACGCTGCGTGTATATCACGGCGTTGGTGCCGGTGCGGTGCTCCTTCACGAAAGCATGATCGCGTCGCCCGCGATCATGGATACAAGTTGGATCACCTTCCCCGTCAGCAGTCTGGTTCCATGGAACGCGGATACCATGTACACATTGGAACTCACCGCTGAACATGCCTTCCGGCAAGTGCTGAGCTTCGGTACCAACTGGGCCTATTACGACTACACCCGTGGCACGAGTAGCGTGGATGCATACCACGATGCCGCCTTCCGCACATGGGTCAATGCCCTACCACCGTGCCAGAGTGCTATCCGCTACTACTCCCTTTACGAAGTGCCGCCGCATTACATGCTCAACCTCGCCGATGCCTATTGCGTGAGCGAGGTTGATACCGTGTGGCTCTTCGGCGACAATGACTTCTCACCGGATGCCGAGATCTGGATCGAAGGGGTAAATACGAATGGTTTCTTACCCGCCTCCCTCGGTGAAGGCCCCCATGAACTCACTTACATCAACACCGCGTTCGGTTGCACGGACACCACACTATCCATCATCACGGTCGCCGCACCCGTACTCAGTATTCCCGCCATCAACGCGCCGCTCTGTATAAATGCTGAACCCTTCATCCTGACCGGCGAACCGTTCGGCGGATACATCACGGTGGATGGTATTCGTGATAGCCTGCTTAACCCATTGGCCCTTGGCCTTGGTGCGCACATGGCCAGGTACTATTTCGACGAAGTGTTGGACACTATCACCTTCACCGACCAGAACACCGGCTTTGGCAGCTATAGCTCCGGCGAACAAGGCACAGCTTCCCCAGGCACCGTTATGTGGCAGTCCTTCACCCCAGCCTTCAGCGGACGATTGGAGCGTTTCATCCTATCGCTCTACGGCATCGAAGGACCCTTCAGCTACGCGGTGCGGCTCGTGCACGGCACGGGGCCCGATGGCCTCCTCATCGGCGCGGACACTATCACGAACAATGCGGGTACTTCCTACCCGGATATGCTCGGAAGCATTCACCCGGAAGTGTACCGCGATTCGGTCTACACCATCCAGTTCGAACGCATCGCTGATACGCTCAGCACCGCGGACCTGGTCTACTACTTCACCGATGGAACGCGTTATCCGCGCGGCACCGGGCAATACGCCACCACGGCGGATATCGACTTCTATTTCGCGGAAACAGTTTCACACACATATACCTGTTCCGATTCCATCGCTGTGCCCTTCACTGTGGATATCTGTACCGGCGTGCAGCAGTTCGCTGAAGGCACGGTCTTCCTCGGCCCCAACCCTTTCACCGAGTCGCTCACCTTGCATTCCAACATCACCATGCGGTATACGCTCTACAACGCTGTGGGTGCCGAACTGCTCACGGGCACAGCGCCTAGCGGGCAGAGCATCACCTTGCCCACAGCACAGTTAGCTGCTGGGCTCTACACCGTGCGTTGTTGGCCGCAGGATGGAACCATATCGCGCACAATGAAGGTGGTGAAGGTGGACTGAGGACATTGATCTCACGTGTCCAATGCACCCGGTCGATCGCTCAGCATAAAGCCCACCTTACTATTCAATTCAATTTAGATCCGTCAAGCGCATTCTGTGCGATCGGCATGGATAAATTCAGTCAACCGCACTCCACATGTTCACGCAAACTCTTGAGCGATACTACATTCGACAGCCTTAGAAAAAAGTCCATCTGTTCGCCTAGGACAACAACTGTTATCCTTTAAACCGTCCCAGTTTCTCCGAAACGGGACCTTGCGTTCTTCGCCTTGACAACAATGTCCCCCCCAAAAGCTAGGGAGCCGGAAGGGGTTACAACAGGTTGATGAATTTCTGAGTCACTAATTCTCCGAACGCCCCATCAAACCTTCACAAAATGCACCACGCTTACCCCCTTAGCCGTAAAAATTAATAGGGAGCAAAGTCCTGTTGGCGCTGCACTAACGTCCGCCTCAAGTGTGCGGCCGGTAACAGTGTATGGCCCCATGTGTACCCGACGACCAATGGCATCGAGCAGGACGATCTGCGACGGTAAATCTGCTAGGTCTACCCACAGCCGGTCGGTCGCTGGGTTCGGGCGGAAGGCCGGTCGTTCGGCTGAGGGTTGTGTGACGGAAGTTGTGATATCCAACGAAAGGTCGTCGAAGTAGGCGTAGTACGGGCCGTATTCCGAAAGACCAGCAGGTAAAATGACCAGGCGGATGTTCTCGGTAGGGAATCCTGTTGGTATGGTAACAGTACTCTGACTAAAATGCCATGTGCTATCGATCCATCCGATCGAGCCGAAAAAGGTGAATGGATCATAGGCAACGATCACTTGGTTACCATCGAGGGTGTTCGGATCCACCCCCTTGATCCATCCGCTAAGCGTCCATGTACCTGGTGTGATCCATGGCAACGGTTGATACAGGGCGACGCTGTCCGATGTGTAAATGCAACCGACCGGTGCGTGGCTCTGTGCATTCAGTCGCAAGCTCCAATCCCCGGTACCGCCCGGAACCTCGGGTGAAGCCGTCGGGTTCGCGCACGGTTGCGGACTCACCCAACCCGACAAGTCCTGTTCGAAACTGCCGTTGATCAATTGGCCTTGTACCGAGAAGGCTAACAGAATGAATAGCACGCTAACGGATCGCATGGGAGATGGTTTTACCAAAGATAGATCCGATCCGTTCTTAAACCTTCGCAGCGTCGCCGTCTCTGGTCCTTGCGTTTTTTTTGGATTATCCCCTTAAGCCGCCGCAGAGTTCCTGCTGAAGCGTGGGAGACGCTGGGGAGGTTTAGCCTTGAACAGCGTGGTTAGGTGCGCACACTTAACTTTCCGCCGATGAAGTTATGACCTACCTGATGAGCAGAGTGAAGTGCTACCGAATCTTTTAGGCCTGACCGACCTACGTAAGGTTGAGCTATCGGAGGCGGAAGGTTTCTTGCGGGCAGAGATCATGCTGTACGACGATCTTGAAGATGCCACCTCCTTCGATCTGGACTACCTGCTTCAAATGCACGGCTTGGCACTCGGCCACCTTTATGCTTTCGCTGGGAAACTGCGCACAGTGAACCTGTCCAAGGGTGGCTTCAACTTTCCCTCCGCCAAGTTCTTGGACGAAACGATGCGCAACTTCGATCAGCTCATGCTGCGCCCACTTCCTGAAACCTATTTAGACAAGGATGAACTTATCCGGGACATCGCTCTGGTCCATGGCGAGCTGCTTTTCATCCATCCCTTTCGGGAAGGCAATGGTCGCACAGCGCGGCTACTGGCCGATATGATGGCCCAAAAACAAGGCCACGGAAAATTGCGCTGGGAACAAGTGGGGCGTGTGAATTTCGACGCATACATAAACGCAGTGCAACAAGCAGCGCTCGACAACAGAGCACCGATGGAAGCGATCATCCGTTCTGTTTTCCCGGTGTGACCTGCACCTTCTTCAACAAAGCCAGGGCCTCCTCCATGGAGATCCGTATGCCTTCAATGCTGAACGATGCGATCAGGCCAAGCAGCCGTTCCTCTTGCGATACTGGTGGCTTTCGGGATTGCTTCGGGGTCATACCTCAAAGATAGGCAATACCATTATCAATCATTAGTGCTCTTGAGCGCGTCGTTATTCCTTCAATACCCGCCGCAACTGCTCTTCAAAAACCGCTTTCTGTTCAACATTCGCAATGTGTCCCGCATTTGGTATCATGATCAAATGATCCGCAGGTAAGTGGTTGCGCGATGCAATGCCTCGGCCGACTGCCGGTGGTATCAACCGATCGCCTTCGCCCCACAACACATACACGGGCATGGACCACGTGTACTGCTTTGTAGCATACTGCTTTTCCCGGTCCAAAAGATCCTGTAATAAACCAAGGTAACCCGGTTGCTTTTCTTTCGCGTGCTCGTAAAATTGTTTCCGCGCGAACGCGGGAACTTTCGGTGGATCGTAAAATGCGATGGCCAATAAACGGTATTGTTCGTCAGGGTTCTGAGGAGTGAACAACCCCTTCATGTCGGCGGCACCAACGGAACGCGCAACGCTGTCAGCCATTGCCTTGGTGAAATCACATGCAGGACCATCGTAGATTACTAAGGTTTTTACCCAGTCCGGATGTTGCTCAGCGAAGTTCGCCGATATGGCACCACCGTACGAATTGCCCACCACATTGATCGGCTCTTTCACACCTAGACTATCGAGGATCAAGGCGAGGTGCGCCACTTGTTGATCCACACTGTTCCCGCTCCATTGCTTCGTGCTTTTTCCATGGCCGATCAGGTCGGGTACGATCAGTTCATAGGTCTTGCTTAATCCGGCAAGGTTCCCGGCCCACATTGCATTGCTGCTGGTGATGCCATGAACAAGCAATAGTTTGGGCCTTGCACTTGTCGCTAGATCTTTGCTCACCCACGTGTAATGCGGCCCTGCTGCATCGGTGAACGTACGTGACACCATGGCGTTCTTTTCGTAGGCTTTTACGGCCGCCTTTTCCATCTTGCGTGGAATGTTGCATGCCGTGAAAAGCAGCACCAATAGAATTACCGGAAAAGTATTGCGCGTGATCATGCGGCTAAGTTATTTCACATTGAGCCGGAGTGTTCATGTTACTGACCGATCTATCATACGGCCAACATACGGCCAAATGGAAAAGTGTTATCAGCAGAGATCGGAGATCTACAACCCATGTCCGATCCGCCAGAATTAGGATCGATCTTTTAATCCTGATACATTTGACCACATTAAACCAGACCACATGATAAGCCGCATTTTTACGATCGCCTGCCTTTTCGCCATGTCGTTTCCCATGCAAGCGCAGTGGATGCAAGTAGGAGATAGTGCCAACAGTAATATCAACGTAATGAAGGAGTATAACGGCACACTATACTTCGGTGGCAACATGACCCGTTTCAACGGACAGCAGACCTACGGTTCGATGACCTACAATGGCACCACTTTCGGCTATCATAGCACACTGATCGGTGGAAATGGCTTCTCATGCTTGGAGGAGTACAATGGAAACCTTTACGGAGGTGGAGGAATGGCCCAATCCGGCCTATCTGGAACGGTACTATGGGGCGGAGGCTCTTGGCAAGCTGGTCCAATAGCAACCAATAATGTTGTGAATGTGAACGCTATGTTGGCATGGAACGATCAGTTGATCATCGGCGGCGGCTTTACCACTCCCGCGCCGTTTATCATGCAGTATAACGGTACAACTTCTTCCGTGATGGGCGCAGGCTTCGATGCTGGTGTACTCGCACTGGCTACATACGATGGTGATCTATACGCGGCAGGCTCTTTCACGCTGAGCGGTAGCACCGTGCTTGACAAGATCGCCAAATGGAATGGTTCCGCTTGGGTGAACGTTGGAGGTGGTATGAATAACAACTGCTCCGAACTGGTGGCATACAACGGCCAACTCTACGCTTCAGGTTCTTTCACTATGGCTGGCAGTGTTAGTACCTCCCGCATAGCACGATGGAACGGAACGACCTGGAGTGCGGTGGCAGGTGGCATCACCACGGCCTTGGGTGGCTATGTCTCTACTCTTCAGGTAACATCCGCTGGATTGCTCGTAGGCGGCAAGGGTATGAACGCCGGTACTGTGACCGATGCCAACGTGCTACTGTTCAATGGTACCAGTTGGAGTGCGGTACCAGGCATCCCGACGAACGAGACCGTACTCGATATTGAAGAATACCAAGGTCTTGTCTATGCCGTAGGTTACCGCGGTGGCTTAGGGCCTGCTGGTCACGTTTACAAAAACTCCGCTGTTGGCTTCGAGGAGTTGGATGCATTCCCTGCTCTTCTGATCTACCCGAATCCGACTAATGACCTGCTACAACTGCAAGGCGTACCGGCCGGCCAAGTACGTTACGAAGTGTTGGACGCTACAGGCCGTATGTGCATGGTTGGTTCTTTGAACAACACAGTTGACGTTTCAGCACTATTACCCGGTGCGTACCAGATCCGTATAACAACTTCTCAGGCAAGCACCATCCGCGGGTTCGTTCGGGCGCGATAAGGGCTAGTCAGAATGACCGCGCATACTTCTGTTCGTTTATCTGCGATCTTCTCGTAATAAGGTAGGTCTCCATTTCGATTGGTTGGCGGCGATCAAGCCCCCCTTTACATTCCTATCCCGATCTTCGCCCTGATGCAGAACGAAGACCTCGTAAGGCGGTTGCGGAAATTGAGCCGTACGGTATACATGCTTCAGACCGATCTGCGACACGGTCAATTGAATAACGCTCTGCTTGAAGAGATCGAATCCCAAATGGATCATGGCATAAGCACGGAACCGCGTTGCACTGGTCTTGTTCCGTTGGTGGATACGGTGCGGGAGAATACCCTAACACCACGCCCGGAATTGTATACCGATACCGCTCGCGCTTGTGAAAAACTGAAGGACGCGATCAGTGATCTGGTGGAGCGGCTGGGCTGATCGTAATTATTGCGGACAAGTTCCTGCTATGCATCACACCACTTAAGACCCGAACTGTACGAGCGCCGAGGTCCAGGACCTCGGCGCTCGTGCTATTTCTCGGCGTTAGCCCACTCAATTCTGGTGGATAACATTTCCAACGCCACTGTCCGAAATATTCACCTCAGGTTGGCCTCGGTAATAGATATTCCCTACCCCATTCAAGTGGCCTTCCAAAAGATCGCTCACGGTTACCTTAACGCTCCCCACACCGGACTGTCCGGCATGGCAGGTCTGAACCGGGAAGTTGAAAGCATTCACGCTACCTACGCCATCGTGCTCCAGATCCAAATGAGCTGCAGATCCCGAAAGATCCAATTTACCCACACCGTTGTGTCTAACGTGCAATTCGTTCAGATCGTAGAATCCGCTAAGGCTTGATGTGGAGATGCCTTCGTGCGTCAGGTTGTGGATCAACGGCATGACAACGTCTACCGTGAATGAGATGTGCTGGTAATTGTAATGATCATCCAGATCAAGGATAAGGGTATTGTCCTCAACACGCGTTTCCACGTGGGACATGACCACTGGGTCGGTAGTCACTGTCACGCGGAAATCGGTACCGTATATGATGTTCGTTCTGATCGCACCTTTGATCAGGACGTTCTCGAATCCTGCGAGTTCACGGTCCTGAGATGCGGTCGTTCCCGACCCGTGGATCTGGTCCTTCCTGCAGGAAAAGAGCGTGGTGATGACTAAAAAGAGTAAGAGAGAGGTCTTGATGGTTTTCATTGTGAATTGTGTTTCGTTTCTAGGTATTTACACGTTGGTTCGTGCCGTGCTTCATACCTTAGACCATCTCAGTCCGAAATACCCCTATCCTCATTCAAACATTTTTCTGATCCGCGCCGCACCTGACCCTCACACGATCACTGAGAACCAACATTGGTCACTTTACCGATCTCCAACATTGCGTTGATTTGTAGTACCATGAGTTTACAAGATCATCCAGGATTCAAGCAGGTACTGCACCTTACTTCGTTCCGGCCTGAGGAGATCCCCGCATTCCACGCTGCACTTCGATTGGCATTGGACCACCGCGGCAAGCTCACCTTGTTACACATCGGTATGGAAGACCATGATCATGTGCCGTGGGATCGATTTCCACATGTTAGGGAAACGTTGGAAGGCTGGGGTCTTATGCCCAAGGATAGTGCGCAGCAAGACGTTTTTACGACACTGGGGATCAAGATCCATAAACATGCTCTTCACGCGAAAGATCTGAAAGAACCCGTGGCGAGATACTTGGATGAAAACCCGAGTGACATGGTAGTAATGGCCACCGAAGGACGATCAGCGCTGCGGCAATTGGTGTCGCCATCGCGCTCGGAACCCATCGCGGATCTATCGAACATACCCACGCTCTTCTTGCCTACCGATGGTCCAACACCCTTGCGCGAAACGGATGGAGCACTCAGCCTGAAGCGGATCCTGATACCCGCGTTGAATGTTGCAACGGCACTGACAGCGATAAGGCCCGTATTAGCATTGGCCCGTTGTTCCGTAGCGCAACCGGTGATCGTACACATTATGCACGTTGGAGACGATGCGCACGCACTGGATGCTTTGCAATTACCGAATATTCCTGAGGCAACATGGGAACGTTCGGTGCTACGTGGAGCAGTTGTGGAAACCATTTCGGAATTCGCAGCAAGCTGGGGACCGGATCTCATTGCCATGGCGACCGATGGCAGGGACAGTTGGAGCGATGCGCTGATGGGCACGACCACCGAACGGATCCTGCGCGGCACCAAGCGCATGATGTTGGCTGTGCCGGGTAAATAGGAACGTTGTGCTCTTCTGAGCAGAACAGTTCGCTACGGATAAGCCCCTTCACAAATTTTTCGCTGTTGCTCAATGAAACCAGGGCACGCCAATGCCCTAAGGAATTTCACGTGATCGCGATCTTTGCGCACATGTGCCCGAAAGCCCCAAAAATCAGGGGTTCCCGGTATTCCTTCCTGCAGGTTGTAGCAACGTTCATGTAGCTTGCCATTCAACATGAAACGCAAGCCGACCGTGCTATGTCCCGGCCAGATCGCGGGCTTTGTTTGGCAGCGATCCCATGCAGCATCAAGTAAACCGGGCTGTTCCATCAAGAACGAAACAAGGCTATCATACGTAGGGTGATGAACGGTGTACGCTGTAGATCCGTTGTTAATGAGCACTCCCTTTTTCTGTGCCTTCAACTCGCGCTTCATCCAATGATCAATTGCTTGCACACGTCCGCTCTCAAGCGCACGAGCGAATCGTGCTGCGTTCTGCGCATGGAGCGTAAACGGGATCACGAAGAAGACGATCATCATCGCCTTCATCGTACCAGCCATCTGCGCAGATCTTCAAGGGCTAGCTGTAAGCGTAGATCGCTTTTCTCTGAGGGCATGTGATGATCCAATGAGAAGTTGTCCAGTGAAAACATCGAGTGTTTCATAAAGAATGCGAATGTCGCTATCAGATCAATTAACCGTTACCGCCAGCGCTAGCGAGAAATTGAAGGATGCGATCTGTGACCTGTTGGAACGGCTTGGGTGAGCTATAAAAAACTCTCCCCGGAGCGCTCGAAATGGCACGTGTAGCCGTTCGGGTTGCGAACCAAATAGTCCTGATGCTCTGGCTCCGCAGCCCAGAACTTCGTGTACGGCTCCAACGTCGTTACCACCTTTGCGGGCCACTTACCTGAAGCATTTACAATGGCGATCACTTCTTCCGCTTCGCGCTTTTCATCTTCATTCTGAAAAAAGATGGTCGACCGATAACTGGAACCGCGGTCGTTGCCTTGGCGATCGATAGTGGTTGGGTCATGCATCCGGAAAAAATAGTCCAGGATATGTTTGAAACTGGTCTGCGATGGATCGTACGTGATCTCGATCCCTTCCGCATGGCCGGGGTGATTCTTGTAGGTCGGGTTCTCATTGGCACCTCCGATGTATCCCACCTCCGTGTCCAGTATACCTGGCCGTACACGGAATAGATCTTCCATGCCCCAGAAACAGCCGCCTGCGATGTATGCCTTTTTCATAACTTCCATTTTAATTCTACTGATCGATCCCGGATAAAACTCATTGGGCTGATGATGACAGTTCCAAAGTTAGCTGTAAGCTAATTGTAATAATTCCCAAAAGACCTGAACGGACGTTGGATCCGATCGTTGGAAGTAGTTGTCACAGAAGATCGTTACTTCCTATCTTCAGCCACCAAAATTCCTTTACTCAGCCCCATGAACGAAGCGATCCGCGCCCTTGAACCGAAAGCACTTTGGAACCACTTTGTCGACCTGAACGCTGTACCGCGTCCGTCGAAAAAGGAAGAGCGCGTTATCGCGTTCGTAAAGAAATTCGGTGAAGGCCTTGGGTTGAAAACCGTTGTGGACCATGCTGGCAATGTGATCATTAAGAAGCCCGGAACCAAAGGGAAGGAAGGGTTGAAGCCGGTCGCGCTGCAAAGCCATTTGGATATGGTCCATCAAAAGAACAACGACACCACTTTCAACTTCGATACGGATGGGATCCGCATGAAAGTAGAAGGTGATAAGGTGAAGGCGGAAGGCACGACGCTCGGAGCGGATAATGGCATTGGTGTGGCTGCGATCATGGCATTGCTGGCATCTACCGATATTCCTCATCCTCCGTTGGAAGCACTGTTTACAATTGATGAAGAAACCGGAATGACCGGTGCGTTCGAATTGAAAGGTGGAATGCTCGATGCACACATTCTTCTGAATTTGGATACAGAGGAGGACAATGAATTGACGATCGGTTGTGCCGGCGGGCTTGATGTAACGGCATCGGGTTCGTATAAGGAAGAAGCCGCTCAGGCTGGTGCAAAAGCGATGCGTTTGGTCGTGAATGGCTTGAACGGCGGACACTCAGGAACCGACATCCACAAGGGTCTGGGTAACGCGAACAAGATCATGAACCGGTTCCTGCTCAACGCACTGGACCAAGGCGTACGTGTGGCAACGATTGAAGGTGGTAGTTTACGCAATGCGATCCCACGGGAAAGCGTTTGCATCATCACCGTACCTACGGATCAGGAGCACGCATTCAAGGCGTCGTTCACCGAACTCAAAACGAAGATCATATCAGAATACAGCACGACGGACCCAGATCTAAAGATCTCACTCTCCCCTACCGAGTCTCCCGCAAAAGTGATGGCACTGGAAGATCAGACCCGGTTCCTACGTGCTGTACAAGCATGTCCCAACGGGATCTACCGTATGAGCCCGGATGTTGAGGGCCTCACGCAAACATCCAACAATGTTGCACGCATTGAAGTGAAGGACGGCCAATACAAAGTGCTTTGCCTTACGCGTAGCTCCGTGAATAGCGAGAAATTGGATGAAGCCAACGCGATCAAAGCCGTCTTCGAATTGATCGGTGCGAAGGTTGAATTCACCGGTTCCTATCCCGGATGGATACCACGCCCGGAAGCCAAGATCGTAAAGCTGATGAGCGACATCTACCGCGAGCGTTTCAAGAGCGAACCACATGTTCTGGCTTGCCATGCCGGTCTGGAATGCGGTATTCTTGGAACCAATTACCCCGAGATGGAAATGATCTCCTTCGGCCCGACGATCCGTGGAGCGCATTCACCGGATGAGTTCGTAGTGATCAGCAGCGTGCAGAAATTCTGGGGGTATTTGTTGGAGGTGTTGGCACGGATCTAGGGCGAGGTAGAGACACCCTCTCAGAACGAACTTATCCGATACGTCTTGCCTTCTTGCTTGAATAAATAACCGTTTCCGTTGGTCTTCTCTTCCAACGCCTTTTCATTCTCGAATAGTTCCTTGAAGTATTCCTGGATCGCCGCATCCGACATGGTCACTTCGCTTCCGTTGGATAAAGCCTCGGCGATGTATGCATCGATCAACTGTGGAAAGGCCTGCGCGAACATGTCCTCTGTGGCGAACACATCGCAACCCACTACCCTATCGCCGGTGACTGCCACAACACCTACAATGTGCTTTACCGATTGCGGTAAACGCCCCAGCCGATCCTTGTACTGCTTTTGCGCTTTCGCGAATTTCTCGTCGCGCGTTACGTCAACATAGCTGCCCGACGGGGCGTTCGCATCATGCTTGGCTACATTCTTCGCTACTTTATCCCAGACCTCGCTTTGATCTTTTTGCACAGCGGCCGCTTTCCGTACCTCTTGCGGAACAACACCCGCCGTGTTATTGAAACCCTTGCCTGTGCCGCCTTCGCTCCAGCGCCCGTGCTCTACACAGAACGCTCCGATGTCCATCGTGGCGCCGGGTGGGATCAGCACATCTTGCGCCAACATGCGATCCTGCTTTCCACCGACAACTACTTCGCCTTGCATTAAGTAGATCGTATCGGTGGATGTGTTCTTCGCTTGTAACGTGTTCACGGTACCCCCACCCTCTTTTTCGCTCACCTTCAATCGTCCATCGGCCAAGGCTTTGTTCATCGGCACGCTTTGGCCGATGTCTTTATGCGCTTCGCGGAATACATCGTTGGCGATGATCGGGTACAATCGCAGCTTTTCGCAGGTGTAACTCGCGTTGGTTTCTTTGCCTACCACTGGTGTAAGATTAGCCGTGTTGTATTGAGCTTGAGCTGCAGTTGAACAGATCAAAAGTGCTACCGCTAATGCGGATATCGTTTTCTTCAGAATTTCCATGTTGGTGTGTGGTTGATCCTTCCCTGTGTTGGTAAGAAGAACATTCAACTGTACACTAGTAGGAGCGTATGGTTCGATCATCTCCAACATTGTATATATTTACAATGGAATGAATTCATCGAGACGCCTATTAAACTTGTCTGGATCTTTGATCATTGCTGCGTTTTTGCTTTCATTCGATACAAGAGCTCAAGTAAATTTCCCTTTCCCGGATAGTGCGGCTGTCTGGGTACAATCCTATTGTACGATCCCGAATACTCCCTGGCCTCCATTGCCGCCAGTGATCTGCACAACGGAGAGCATATCAAGTATCTGCATGAACGGAAGTGACACGTTGATCGGCGGTATTACATACAAGCAGGTGGAACTCTGCAACATGGCATATCTAGGTGCAATAAAGGAGGACTCTTCACGCGTGTTCTTCCTGCCTAAAGACTCGATAGATGCCTTTCTGTTGTATGACTTTAATGTGACCGTTGGCGATACTTTGAGCGATGTATTTGTGGATGGAGGACTGGCATTCAGCGGAGTTTCTCAGTTTCCGCAATTAGTGGAGTACATCGTGACGCAAGTCGATACGATCGAAGGTCGTAAAGAAATAACCTTAGGTCAGCAATGGGGCGGGCCAGAACAAGTTTGGATAGAAGGGTTTGGGTCACCGTACGGTTTGTTCTCAAGGCAAGACCCTATCAACGTTTCTGGTTACTTGGCAGGAATTGACTGCATGAGCCATCTCGATACTATCTGGTTCTTTTTACCCGGAGACATTCAAGCTACCGTGGGCAACTGCACTCCTCAATACCTTGGAGTTACTGACATCTTAGAGCAATCTATTTTATGCTACCCTAATCCAGCATCTGACGAACTCAACTTTTCCCTTCCTACTTCTGTCATTTCTGCTGCCCTTTGTGACTTGCAAGGGCGAAACACTGGGGTTATGATTCCTACCACTTCAGAAAATATTAGCGTTAATATCGGTCATTTGCCTGATGGTGTTTACGTATTAAAGGTACGCTCAAGGCATAACGTCCATTCCATTCGTTTGGTCAAATCAGCAGGAGATGAATAAACTGTATTAAGGTACATTTTACCGCTCAATTCGTCAATTCACTTTCCATCATCCGCTTCAACACTACCAACAAACCCATGGCCAACACCATGATTCCGGCCATGATGTACCATGTACTTGTGTACCCGAATTGCGCGATCAAATTGAGACCTAGGGTATGGCCGAAGATGTGCGCCACGCTCCATGACATGGTGAACAACGCCATGTAGGCACCGGGTGGTCCTTGGTCCGAACGATCATAAGCAAACCTGTTCATGAATGGGAAATTCAGCATCTCCCCTACTGTCATCAACGTCATTCCAACCCACAGGAAACCGATCACTGGGAACCAATTCAACACGGCAAAACTTAGTGCGAACAACACAACACTGATCAATAGGATCCTGTACAGATCGAACTTCCGGTCCTCGCAGAATTTGATCAATGGCATTTCGATCAAGAAGATCAACAAGCCATTCAACCCTAACAGCACGCCGATATACGTTTCACTTAAGTTGTGTACTTCGCTATAGAACAACGGAATGGTGCTGAAGTACTGTAGGAATGGGACACTGATCAACACCATGGTCAGCAAGAACAGCCAGTATGGTCCATCGCTGTAGGGTGACCGTGTAGCTGTTGAACGCGTGGCTTGGTCATTTTGCTGCGCTTGTTTGCGCGGCAACCAGTACAACATGATCCCGACCGCGACCAAACACGTAATGCCATCTACCCAGAACAGGCCGCTGTAACCAAGGCCAGCAATGATCAACCCGCCAATGGCAGGACCCAAACTAAAGCCTAAGTTGATCGCCAATCTTATCAGCGTTACGGCACGCGTCCGGTTCTCCGGTTTGGCATACGCTCGTAACGCAACAAAGATCGCCGGTCGGAAGGTATCCGACACCAATGTAAGCGCGAAGATCCCGAAACAGAACGGTACAAAGCCTTGGACAAATTGCAACAGAATGAATGCAATACCCGACGCAACGAGCGCGCCGATCATGACATCATAGAACCCGAAACGGTCGGTGAGTTTTCCTCCTAACCAAGACCCTAGAACGGAGCCTAGACCGAAACAGCTCATGATCCAACCAACCTGTTCCATGCTCAACCCCATATCCTTGGTGAGGTAGAGCGAAAGGAAAGGTACCACCATGGTACCCGCGCGGTTCACGAAAGTTACCGCCGCGAGCATCCACACTTCGCGGCGCAGCCCTTCGAAGGAATGGATGTAGTAATGATATGCGCGGGAGAAGAACTGCACGCGGCAAACATAGAACAAACGCTAGGGCGAACTTGTTACGTTCTTCAACTCAATGCGGTTGTATAAGACCCAGATCATGATCGATGAAATGAACACTGAGATAAGCGCAATGGGTGGTATCCAGACCGACCAACAAGAAGCACCGGACAACTGATCAAATTCCTTAGATCGGCGAGCGTCGTACCGATCAATGCAGCACGCATTGATCACATACCCGGTTCACTATAGAACAACCAATTTCCCGGTCTGCACCAATGCGCTGTTCTCATACAGCTTGAAATAGTACGTTCCGCTACCCGGCATTTCATGAGCCATGGACACCGTACCAGCCGCAATTGGAATGCTGCCGATCGAGCGACCCGTTACGTCGTACATGTGCAATTGACCTATAGTACCTCCACGTAAACTGCCTTGTATGGTGACCCTTCCGGTACTCGGATTCGGAAAGATCGTTAGTGGATCACGCTCCGAAATAGCATTCGCGCTCACCGTTTGGCAAAGTCCCGGCATGTTCGCATCCAACCAATCGAGTCTTAAGGTGATCCATGCTTTGAATGCCGTGATCTCATCCGCGTAAGTTGTTGGCACAGGGCCAATATCCGGTGCTGGACCGCTAATGCCTAAGATAGGCCATGTTTCAAAGTGACGCGCTTGTGCATTTTCTACACGACCGACAATGCTATCAATGTATTGGAACATGAAAGCCGTATCCAACATCGTTGTCCGGTAATTGGTGTACGTGCAATGGAGTTCATTCCGGAATGCCTCATCCTCCAATAAACGGATATACCAGCCACAGGAATTATTATCCGTTGGGCAATTATTCACCTGATGTGCCCAACCGGATCCATCGATCTGGGATACGATATCACACTCGTAGATGTTCTTCCAAGCCCAATCGAAATCCCAGACAGGGCCAGCCTTTAATTTCGACCCGTTCGAATTTTTGTCCTTGTGAAAAAATACGCTCTTCTTGAAGCCATCCCCATTCCTTGCAACTTCATTCACCAGAAAATAATCAATGAACGACTTAACATCCATGTACTTCCGATAGCCGGTTTCGTTGTCGCTGAAATCCGATGCATAAAGCGTTGTCTCCAAACTGTCCACAAAAGCTGCGATATACGTTTTCTGTTCGATGGTGATCAGATCCTCATCTGGATACTCATAGGTAAAATGGATATCCAGCTCAGGATGGTCAATTGGCGAGTAATTCGACTCGAAACTGTTGCTACTGTTCCAAAGATTCTGACCTATGATATAGCCACCCGTCAGGTCGTCCCCACTAATATCGAATTCCGTGAGCTTAGCGATATCAACGCGCCCAGCATCCCGTTTGATCTTTTCGCCGAATACGTAGATCCCTTGATATCGGTCATTCACGTTTACCTCGCACAAGTGGGTCCGGGGTGCGTATTGTCCCATTTCCTGTGAGATCCGGAAGCTCAATTGGTTCTTGATCAGGGATCGATCATTGAAATTCGATAGAAGCACCCAATCATTTTCCTCCGGCATGTTCAATAGAGAGACGTTCAGGTTCTCACCCAAGGAATCCCTGGTCTCGAATCCATAGGGTCGTTGTAAGTAACCCGCAGAGCTTGCCCCACGCACTTCAATACCAATGGAACCGGAGTAAATGTTAGGTGGGTCAGTGGGATATGTGAGGTTTCCAGCGCCACTGTATGTGATCTCCATCAACGCATCGATCTTGGGCCCATTCGTTATGACCTGCCCCAATGTGTTGATCTCCACGATGGGTAACTCAGAACTCTCAAGCTCTACAAGCTGGGGAGTAGCCACGCACAGCTGGAATGTACCGGTTCCTGTGCCATACCCAAAAGCCTGGATCCAAACTGAATCCCCTGGGGTCAATGATGGTATGAACAAATTTCCATGATATCCTTCACCACCATCATCATCACACCCGCTAGGACTTAGACCAGCGCATGAAGTCCCGGTCCATATTGCAACCGCAGTGTCGTCCAGATCTCCATTATCCGCAGTGTTCACTACAACCGTCCCACCTTCCGGAACGACCATGGCATACCAAACATCATGACCTTCATAACCCGCACACCCAGGATCCAACCCGCTACCAGGTGCCATTGTGTTGTCCACAACTATGCACGTGGTCGAATCAATGGGCAACGCCGAACACGGTGAATAGCCATTCTGTGCTACCACCCATGTTCCAGACCAGAACATAAAACCAATAAGAAATGACGAACGCAAAAGGTCCGTCATACTTGAGCGGGAGTATACCATTGGAGCAAGATGGCGATTTATCTTACGCCAAGTCAATCCAGCTGGCATGAAATACGAGTCCTTCATTGTGTAAAATCCTTAAAATGAGCGTGATCCAGTTGGAATGAACCCACAAATAAAACACTACACGACCAGATCAAGTGCCGTTCATGTTCAGCGGTTGGATCTAGATCCAGTTCGCATCTTATACCATTTCGTCATACAGTCTCGACCAATTTGCTCGCTCTTTTCCAACCATGCTTCTCAATAAAATAGTTCCATAGCTATGGCTATGAAAAGATTTTCTTGATCGCCTGATCAAAAAATAGCTACACAACTTTAGCCGTTTCTGTAAGATGAAATGGTATTAACACGATGAGCTTGCACGATGGGAAAGATCCAGTTCGATCCGGACAAACTGGAAAAGCGCCGTTCCAATCGTCAGCAGGCACTACAAATTCTCAGGCAGCACCTTGACTTCAAGCGCCTCATACGCATCGGGGAAATAACGCTTCAGCACACCGACGTAATAATTGTAAGGCTTATGGTGAAAGAAACTCGGTTCCTTTTTGTATTCGGGCTTGCTTGGCGTTGACGATCCGTCTTCTACGGTTTCATTTCCCGGCTTTGGTTCCACTAAGACCTTTGGATACTCGAACACATCCAGTTCGATCTTCGTGGCCATCGGATAATAGTTCCATTCCTTGCGATAATCCGGCATCACCACTTCGCCAACTGCTCCTTCCACACGTTTTGCTATAGATACATCCGCAGCTCCGGTGATCTTTTCCATTCCACCACTGAACAGATTCAGTAATGCGTTCTTTGCATTGTTCTTAATGCTTTGGCCACCGGTCATCATGGCCAAAATGTTCTGCATCGAGAAGGCGTTGCCCTCGCTGTAGGCGATCGGCATATCCGGTACAGGATCTTCCGGTTCGATGATGCTGAAGCTGGATAGCCTTGTGCAATACTCTCGTTCGTACTCAGTGGCGAACGCCCTATCACCGACCATGGGCGCAGCGAATGAATACGTCTTGAATTCCATGTGGGTCGGAAGTTTACGCCGTGGCAGATGCTCCAAATAGGCACGCATTAAATGAGCTAAAGCACCGCCCTGACTGTGACCGGTAATGATCACATTACTTACACCTAGCTTGTGCAGTTCCTTCAACTGACCGAGAACCTCCTCCGCTATTGTGCCGATCACAAGTGCAAAGCCTGCATGTACCGCAGCGCTGGTATCCTCCGCAAACTCGTAATCAAATCTGTTCCCATTTATCACCATGCGGCCTTCCGCTGGGATCATGCTGGAGTGAACGTTCACCATCCAGCTCATCATACTCGCGGTTGATCCACGGAACTCGATCACGCCAACATTTCCCTTCCTGAATACCTCGAACTTCGTGTCCAATGGTGTAGCCACACTTGAATAGATCCGTGTGTACCCGCCGGGTATCATCTTCTCATCCGAACCATATAGATCAATGAAGGTGTGCGTGTTGCACAACATGATCATATCGCGCGCTTCATCCGGTTGAAAACCGGGCTGTAATTGGCCGAACAGCCCCGCATTGTTCACTAAGAGGATCGAAAAAAACGCGGACAGGATGTTCTTGATCATTCGTGGGTATGGAAATAGTACGTAATGGCAATGAAAAAAGTGTGCCACTAATACATCTCCACAAAGAAAAGACCAGTTCGCCGATCCACGGCTGAATACCACTTAGTATTCGTCTAACGCACCTCCGTTGCAGCCGGTACCGTTTCATCATGGGTCGTGTCCGTCCTTCCCAGAAAATAAAGCGCAGCCATCACAACTACCGCAACTACGATCAATAGGAGCACATTGGTATTCCGCGTCAAACTTCCGATACCCTTCACGTCCTGCGAACTTCCGGGATCATGCGGATAGATCGGATCCAATGGGTCGTTGCTCGTGTGCTTTTCCATGGTAATTCAATTTTAGTTGAAGATACTACAAAAGTGGCACTTTCCCAATTCAGGTCACTCACCTTCAGCCAACTTCTACCCGATCTATTGAATACTCAAGACTGAACAGGATCGTCCATAAATGGAACAGGCGCCCGATCGGAGCGCCTGTTCCGAATTGATCACTAGAGGCTTATTGCACCACTACACGCTTCGCTACGCGATCATTTTCAGTAACAACCCGGAACACATAGGTTCCAGAGGTCACTGTTGCTGGTAGATCGAAACGATAGGTACCGCCTTGTGACAAATTGCGGGTCTCTTGCATTACAATACGACCGGTCAGATCCAGTAGCTCGATCGTTCCCATACCATTCTCTCCATTGAACTGCAACACCAATTCATCTACCGCAGGGTTCGGATAGACGCTCCAGGTCCCGGGATCCTCTTCGTAGATCCCGACATCACAGGATGTACCAACAACGCTAACGCTATAACTACCAACTTGACCAACGCTCGGATCCAAAACAACTGGCATCAGATAGGTGCCGGGTTCCAGATCGTTCCAGAAGTAAATGTAGTTTCCATCACCACAGGCCGTGTTGCTGAAACTGGTGAACGTTACCAGGTCACCAGCTGGACAATCCCTGCTGAAGAATCCGAAGACGTTACTGAACACCGGATCCTGTCCACAATAGCTTACTGTAACATCCAAACACACCGTGGTAGTGAAGGCATGCCAGAGAACCGGAGCACCTGCGAATGAAGAGCCCGGTACCCAGTCATTAGCGGCCGTTGCGTTGGTGTTATCTCCATTGAATACCAACGTTTCTCCAAGCACCAGCTCATCCGGTGAAACCTGATCGCAGAAGTCATTGAAACAGCCCGTAGCACTGACCTCAATACTGTAAGCACCGATCGAGTTCTGGCCAGGGTCCAATACCACAGGTATGTAGTAGGTACCCGCCGGAACAGCATCATACGTGTAGATGATATTCCCATCAGCACAGGTGCTGGTGGTACTGAATACCGTTACTTGATCTGCTGGGCATGTGGTACTGAGGAAGCCGAATACGTTGCCGAATACAGGTGATTGACCACAGAACGCAACCGTTATATTCGAACACTGCGTAGTTGTTACCGCATGCCAAACAACAGGTGCCCCACTGAAAGGAGAAGTTGCGACGAAGTCATTCGCAGCCGTAGCATTGGTGTTATCACCCGTAAAGGTGAGCGTTGAACCTACCTCTAGTGATCCCGGCGTAATGGTTGCACACAGGTCATTGAAACAATTCGAGGCATTTACTGTTACCGAGTAAGGTCCCACGGAACCGGCCCCTGGATCAAGCACGATGGGAACGTAGTACGTACCCATCGGTAATTCATTCCAGTTATAGATCACATTACCATTTGCACAAGTTTCCGTGGTAGAAAAATTCACCGTATTGTCTGCCGGGCAATCCGTACTCAGAATTCCGAACACCGTTCCCCAACCTGCAGTGGTTCCACAATAGCTTACTGTGATATTCGTGCAGGACTCCGTTGTGAAGGCATGCCACTTGACCGGTGCTCCAGCAAAAGGTGAGGTTGTTACAAAATCTCCGGTAGGTGTTGCATCCGTTACATCACCTGTGAAGGTCAATGTTTCCCCGACCGAGATCGGGATGGCAGGTGCGTTATTGCAGAAATCCAAATTGCAAGCCTCAGAGCTCAAAAGAATACTGTATGCACCAACGGATCCTTGTGCAGCATCCTTTACTACAGGAAGTTTGTACGTGCCAGGGGCCAAGCTATTCCAGGTGTACACCGTATTTCCGTCGCCACAACTTGTTGTGCTCACATTGGAGAATGTCACAAGGTTATCTGCTGGGCAATCCGTGCTCAAAATTCCAAATACATTGCCCCAAGCTGGAGATAATCCACAAAAACTGACCGTCACATTGGCACAATCAGAAATTGAGAACGAGTGCCAGAGGACCGGTGCACCAGCAAAATTGGATCCTGGCGCCCAATCACCTGTCGCTGTTGCTGATGTATTGTCACCTGTTAGCGTTAGCGAACCCCCGAGCGGAAGCGACTGTGTGATAGCCGCACCGCATGCATCAACGCCTTGTGCTTTGACCGTACCATTCAGGAAAGACCCGATCGATACGGTGATCATGGTCAAAATAGCTGTGTAATTATTCAATGTCATGACGTTCAGGGGATGAATTTACGGCCGCTAATATAGATTATCGATCAGCCCTGGTAAAGCATGGCAACACCTCATATCAACGCGCTAATGTGGAGAACGACCCAGCAAACTACTCCCGTTTTGATGGCCACATCCTCCATATCAGGATCTTCTTTTGAATATGGACACGTATGCACCTGCGGTCAAGCTCAGTTCAGTGAACCAGATCTTTTGCTTGGCTCTAGCTGGGCCGTGGTCCTGCAAAAGAATGTCGCGCAGATCCAGATATCCGGGTTGTACCTGATATTGCAGAAAGAACGTATTGCGCCATTTCAATCGTAACCCCATGGTAGCGGAAGCCCCCCAGCCAGCTAGATGAAGTCTTGTTGCTTGGCGTTCCTCCAGAAAAGTAACATCGGTCCACGGCATTACCATGCCCGCATTGATGCCCAACAACACCCCCAACTGAAGTCGCTGACGCGATCCGGACCAAAAAGGTGCGTGCGTTTCCAATCCAAGTCGCACGAAATTGAGACCGTCCGTATGCTCATAAAGCAAGAGATCCGGGTCAACCACGATCGGTTCATTGGTGTATTCCCGACCATAACGCCAAGAAAGCTCCGGGTCGATGGATCCATCCATAACAGCCACCTGCGGCGCCCGCATTACATACTTCATATGATCCCAGCCCAATGATATGCTCAGATTATCTTTGATATGAAATCCGACCCGAACGTTGAATTGTGGGATCGTGAACTTGCTTGGGTTGAAATACACATCGGGTGAGAACCTTTCAGGATCATCAATGGCCTGTACACCCTTTAACTTGAATTCATACCCCTCTCCCTTGAATGATATATCGGAATCCCGATAGTAGGAACGGTTATATCCCCAGTAAACATAAAAGGTGTGCTTAAGTGGGCGTGACGTGAATTGCGATACACCGGATTGGGCTGCAACCAAGTTACCGATAGCGATAATGAGGACTGTCAGGGACTGTTTCACACCTGCGAATTTACCTCTCTTTTATGCATGCGAACAGTTCGGTTCCGAGCAAGTACCAGTCGTGTCCTATGCTTTAACAATTTGGTGATCAGAAAAAACGTAGGCCGCAGCTCTTTGTGGGTGTCAGCGTCGCAAGGGTTCAACGCGCTTTATGCGCACTTTCATCACGTTGATACGTAGCTTGCGCTCATCAGAACCACTTTATGCTTTCAGTACCAGTTAACACGGACCCCACATACGTAGAACCCACCAGCTATTCAGCATTGGACCGGTTCTTCTTGAAGTTGATCCGGGATAAGCGTGATCTTCCATTCGTCTATCTGCTCCTTCGCGTTACCGTAACATTGATACCAATGGCGGTGCTTCTGTACATGCCATTCGTACCCACGTGGTTATGGTGGGTCATTGCTTTGACCTATCTGTTCATAAACAACATCACGTATAAAGGTCCATTCGGGTTGATGTTGCATTGTACCACCCATCGTCCGTTCTTCAAGAAGGAATACGGTTTCCTCAATCAATACCTACCCTGGGTCCTAGCGCCTTTCTTCGGACAATCTCCGGAAACGTATCGCGCACACCATGTAGGAATGCACCATGTAGAGAATAACCTGGAGTTGGACGAAAGTAGCACGATGCCCTATCAGCGGGACTCGGGTATGGATTTCCTACGGTACTACCTGCGTTTTCTATTCACTGGCATGTGGACGCTCGTGGCGTATCTGATCGGTCGTAAAAGGAATAAATTGGCGATGCAAGCAGCACGTGGTGAATTCCTGTTCTTCGTTTTCTGTGGATTGTTGTGCTTGGTCAATTGGCCGGCAACCGTTGTCGCATTCATCCTACCGTTCATCGCATTCAGATTAGTGGCCATGGCAGGCAATTGGACGCAGCACACCTTTATTTGTCCGGATGAACCTGGGAACGACTTCAAGAACAGCATCACCTGCATCAATGTAAAGTTCAATCATAAATGTTGGAATGACGGTTACCACATCAGCCATCACATCGACCCAACGATGCACTGGACCGAACACCCCAATTATTTCCACACGCACTTGAATGACTTTGCGAAGAACCGAGCTGTAGTATTCTCTGGATTGAATTATGGGCATGTCTTCCTGCTGTTGATCAGGGACCGTTATGATATTCTTGCCAAACACTTCGTGAACGTGGGCAACGTCCATTCTTCCGAAGAAGAAGTCATGGCATTCCTTAGGAGCCGAGTACAACCAATTCCGTTCACCGGACAGAGGATCGTAAAACCCATTCCTGCATGATCCTGTATGAAAAAGGCCGGACCTTCTTTCGAAGACCCGGCCCAATTTCAAATCAGATCGTTCCTATTTGAACAAATTGCCAAGCATGCCTTTGGCAACGTCAGCAATTCCACCACCATTACCGCCTAGCAGACCTTTTAGCATATCCGCATTGCCACCGGACTTTTCCGTGATCAAATTGGTCAACATGGGGAGCAACATCGCGCTAACATCACTGGCCTTACTGCGATCCAGACCTACCTGACCGGTAAGCTTGCTCAATAATACGGTACCAATTTGGCTTAGGATGCCATCGGCACCAGAGCTGTTATTAGCACTGCTGAAAAGGTTCATGACATCGTCCATACCAAAGCCATCGCCGCCACTAAGCACTTCTTTTGCGCTATCGGCAGCTGCCGTGATGGACCCATCCGTTTGTTGTTCATTGAGGCCCAAATTGCTCATAAGCGCTGAACCTGCTTGTTCCTTAAGGGAAGAAATTATCTGATCGAACATCGTTGTTTAGTTAGGTTCTAGTTTCGACGAGTAACCGATCGATCCGTCACTTGCCATCATGAATTACCCTGTAAGTTCGCCGTATCGTTCTTGTTATGCAATTTCGCACCGTTCCAAATGGTTCGAACGAACTAACTTACATTCCATTCGCCCCCTGAACCGAACGAACCACATTTCCATGAGTGACGGCCACGTACATAGCACAGTTGAAGAAGGTATTGCAACCATTTCATTCCACCATCCCAAAAGCAACAGCCTACCTGGGCATATTCTCAGAAGCATTGCAAGCGCTATTGAAACAGCGGGCAATGACACGAATGTGCGCGTTATCATTCTCCAAAGCGAAGGCGAAAAAGCCTTTTGCGCTGGTGCAAGTTTCGATGAATTGTTGGCCATTGATGACATTGCAGCAGGCACTGTTTTTTTCAGTGGCTTTGCCGCAGTGATCAACGCAATACGCAAGGCTCCGGTATTTGTAATTGGACGTATCCACAGCCATATCGTTGGTGGTGGTGTGGGCTTGGCTTGTGCTGTGGACATTGCCTATGCTCATGAAAACGCATCCGCCAGGCTCAGTGAATTAGCGATCGGAATTGGTCCGTTCGTAGTGGGGCCAGCAGTTGAACGCAAGACCGGCAACGGGGTTTTCGGGCTATTATCGGCTACCCCTGCAACGCGGCGTAGTGCTGCGTGGTGCGTGCAGAACGGGATCTACGCGGAACTATTCCCGACCATGGACGCGCTCAACAGCAAAATTGAAGAGCACACGAAAGAATTGTCCACCTATAGTCCTGAGGCAATGGCGGAATTGAAAAAGATCATGTGGCGTGGTACCGAGGATTGGGATACCTTACTCGCTGATCGGGCCGCAACCAGTGGCCGGTTGGTACTGAGCGATTTCACACGGAACGCCATCGCGAAATTCAAAAACAAATAGGCACCAATACGCCAAAAAACGAGGAACATGCATTGCAGCGCGACCAACATCGATCCAGTTCGGAACACTATCCATAGCAACCAACCCATGTTCAAGGGGATACTGCTCTACCTTTTCTTGTTGCTGTGCGCATGTATTCCTTTTCATACTGCTGCGCAGAACGCCCCGCCTAGCGTACAAATAACGAATGTGATTTTGGATGAAGGATCAGCAATGATCACGGTGGAATATGATCTGATCGACCCTACCAACGACCTGTGTACCGTTATGTTCTCAGCATCACAGAATAATAGTGAAACATTTCTAGCGGACGTTACAACCGTTACTGGAGCGATCGGGAACAACATTGCACCGGCATCCGGCCTTTCGATCAGTTGGAATTATACTGGAATTCCGTCACTTGGGTCGGTGATCGTCAAGGTGGTGGCTTATGATGACAACACGCCTGATATTCAGGAAATGGTTGATCAGGTCACTGAGCAGATCATACAAGATCGGTTGGGATACATTGCGATCCCGCGCAACCATGTCGCTGATCCGGACGGACTGCAAGCCGTACGTGATTCGATCTGGAACACGTTCAGCATGCCTGGCTTTCAACGATCCTCAATTGCAGTGCCGTTCGGAGCTGCCCAAGCTGACAATGTAGTTGGGCGTAAACCGGGATGCGTGAACGAGGCAAGCACTTTTATAGTGGATGCACATTATGACGCAGTGGCCAACGTTCCAGGCGCAGATGATAACGCTACCGGTGTTGTCGCGACGATGTCCATTGCTCGCATTCTTTCGCAATACAATTTCAAGAACAGTCTGCGGTTCCTAGGCTTTTCATTCGAAGAACAAGGACTGATCGGTTCACAACATTATGTACTGAACAGTATTCCAGCGTGGGAACAGATCAACGGCGTGTTGAATATGGAAATGATCGGCTTTTATAGTGATGAACCGAATAGCCAAGAGGTGCCACAAGGTTTCAACATTCTATTTCCGGATGCCACCACAGCAATTGAAGCCAATGAGAACAGAGGTGATTTCCTGACCGTTGTCGGCAATGTGGCCTCCCAAGCGTTGATCAATAGTTACCTGACTGCGAGCAGCACATACGTATCTGCTTTACGCACCATTGCACTTGCGGCACCGGGCAACAGCGAGATCGTGCCAGACCTTCGCCGCAGCGACCATGCCGTGTTCTGGGATAGCGGAAGACAGGCGCTGATGCTTACGGATGGTTCCAATTTCAGGAATCCCAATTACCATACAGTGAATGACGCAATAGCCACGATCGACATCCCCTTTCTTACCAATTGTACAAAAGCCACACTTGCCGCCGCAGCACTACTTGCAGAACCGATCAATGCGGGTATGGATACTGCCAGCTTGCCCGGCTTTACAAGGTTGCCGGAGCGTTACGAACCAAGTCCATTAAATGCAGTTGTTGCTCCGAACCCTGCGCACGATATGATCACCGTGCAGTTACCAGACCATAATGGTAAACAGATCTTCGCTGAACTTGTTGGCCTGTCCGGTAAAACGGTCTATCGCAACACCTTCCAATCTACGATCGGTAACGGAATTTTTACATTCTCTGTTGAGGATCTACCTACAGGATCCTACTTGCTCAAACTCTCAATTGGCACACGAACGACCACCCTGAAAGTGGAAGTGAATTGATGCCTACCGCAAACGATCTGCACTTCGCACCAGCGCATCATCGGCTTTTATGGAGCGCTCTGCCAAAACGCACAATACCAGTATAGCGAGCGGCATGTAGAAGGATAGACCGTACGTGCTCACCAGCACATGATCCACCATGAGATAAGCCTGTACGGAATTGTCCGTGATGAACATGAATGCTGTTACCGCGAGGGTCAATAGGAATGCGGCCCGTACGAAACGCATTTGACGCGTTCTGTTCTTGTACAGGAAAATACAGAACAGCAACCCAGCGCCGATAACGGTCAATATTGCCGCGAATGGGATCCTGAGACCGACATCCGCCACCTCTACCCCATCTTCTGCGTAGAGCCCGAGAGTCTTTAATTGGTACGTTCCATCATTGCGCTTGTATGATGATATTGGAAATAGCCATGTGGCAAAGGCCAATAATGCCGCTAGTAAAAGAAACAAGGATTGCTTGCGTTGTATCATTCGAGGGTCTACGTGCGTGGCGGAGCGGCGAAAATACCGGCTACGAATTGAAAAAAGAAGATCCCTAATGGGACCAGCCAGCAAAAATGCAAAAAAACCATTGCCATTATCATATTATCCCCGTAACATTGCATTCGTATTGCACTGGCCGGACTATCCGTCTTATTGACGCCCGATCCACTCCGAGTCGGTTCTTTTGTCCCTTTATACTGTAAGTTGACTGAGCCTATCAGGCTTTTCTTTGGACCCGAACCCGGGTGACCCACGAACACTTTACCATTTATTCGTCCATGTACGACCAGAACGCGTTGAGCGCAATGAAACTCTCCGAGCTAAAAGAGATCGCAAAAAAGCTCAATCTTAAAAAAGCAGATACGTTGCGTAAACAGGATCTGATCACCACGATCCTTGAAGAAGAAGCGCGCGATGCTAAACCAGCGAAGCCAAAGGGGCCGAAATTCGTTGAAGATGATACAGCGATCCTTGCATTGGCCACTGCTGATGAAGAGGAGACTGAAGAAGATCCCGAGCAAGAGCTACCATTGAAAATGGGAGAAGAAGAGGACGATGACGATGATGACGATCAGGATGATGAAGATGATGAAGATGGGGATGATAATGATGACGACCAAACTGAAAACGCGCGTGATACTGGTGAGAAAGTTAGTGATCGGGTGAATCCGAAAGATGATGGCGCTGCTGATAGGAAAAGAGCACCACGCGAGCGAACGGATAGCGATCGACGAGAACAACCTCGCAATGACCGTAGCCGGAATGAGGACCGTGAGAGTCCCAAGAACGAGGACCCGCAGCAACGCCAGAATGAACACGGTGATCGAAATGATCGGCCGGATCGCCGTGACCGACGGAACCAGGGTGAACAATCTCCTCGCAGCGAACAGGAGCAACGTGGACCAAATGACCGTAACCGAAATGAGAACCGGGACCGCGGATCAAATGACAACAGGAATGATCATGATGGCCAACGCAACGATCGCAATCAACGCTCGGAAGGGCGCAACGAGCCTAGGACCGATCAGCGCAACGAACCTAGGACAGACCAACGCAACGAACCTAGGACTGACCAGCGCAACGAGCAACGCCCACAACGCGAGCAATTCAATTTCGATGCTTTCGTAGAGACCGAAGGTGTGTTGGAAATGATGCCCGACGGTTATGGTTTCCTGCGCAGCAGTGACTATAATTACTTGGCCTCACCGGATGATGTTTACGTTGGTCAGCAACAAGTGAAACAGTTCGGACTGAAACTCGGCGATACCGTAAAAGGCTATGTTCGCCCACCACGTGAAGGTGATAAATTCTTCCCGCTGGTAAAGGTGGATACCATCAATGGGCGAGATCCGGAATGGGTGCGTGACAGGGTTCCGTTCAAATTCCTTACTCCGCTTTTCCCGGATGAGAAATTCAATCTGGTCGCGAAAGAGACGAATGTGAGCATGCGCGTTCTCGATCTTTTTGCACCGATCGGAAAAGGTCAGCGTGGATTGATCGTTGCTCAACCGAAGACCGGGAAAACGGTGCTGTTGAAGGACGTGGCGAACGCTATTGCATCCAACCACCCGGAAGTGTATTTGATCGTACTATTGATCGATGAACGTCCGGAAGAGGTGACCGATATGGCCCGTAGCGTGAATGCGGAAGTGATCGCCAGTACATTCGATGAACCAGCATCACGCCACGTGCAGGTTGCTGGCATTGTTCTGGAAAAAGCAAAAGCCTTGGTAGAGTGTGGCCACGATGTGGTGATCCTGCTCGATTCCATTACACGTCTTGCACGTGCGTATAACACGGTGCAACCTGCTAGTGGTAAGATCCTTTCCGGTGGTGTGGATGCCAATGCATTGCAAAAACCAAAACGTTTCTTTGGTGCGGCACGTAAGATCGAGAACGGTGGTTCATTGACCATTCTTGCTACTGCACTTGTGGAGACCGGCAGTAAAATGGACGAGGTGATCTTCGAGGAATTCAAAGGAACCGGTAACATGGAACTGCAACTGGACCGTAAGATCAGTAACCGCCGCATCTTCCCTGCCATCGACATCATGGCCAGCGGTACACGTCGCGACGATCTGCTTCACCACAAGGACGTGTTGCAACGCACATGGATCCTGCGTAAACACCTTGCTGACATGAACTCCGTGGAAGCCATGGAATTCGTGAAAAAGCACATGGAGGGAACCAAGAGCAACGAAGAGTTCCTGGTGAGCATGAATGGTTAAATTAGCCAGTGATGATCAAGAGAAGGTATCATGTCCTAATTGACACGTTCTCCTTGCTATGGCCCTAACACTCTTCGCTGCTATAGCTGTAATTGCTCTGCGACTATTCCTTTTCTATTCCGGAAACCCGCCGGAGGGTACCGACTTCATGTTGGTGCATTTTTTCGCGATGGTCACGTTGATCTATTTCACAGGGCACCGCATGTTAGTGCGCGACCGTACCACTCGTTTCCCGGACCTGATGCGGAACGAGTTCAGCAATGCTGCGATCTATGCCTTGATCATGGGCGTTTTCCTTTACCTATACTATACGTTCATCGACCTGGATGAATTTCCGCAAAAGATGGAAGAACGCATAGCTGCATTGGTAGCTGCGGGCAAGACCGAAGCAGATGCACGCGAAAGCCTTTTGGTCATGTTCACACCATTCAACTACGCGAGCATTACGTTCTTCACATTGCTTGCGGTTGGGGCATTCAATGCATTGGTGATCGCGGCAACCCAACATAAATTGTTACGCCGGTTCATTCGGTGAGTATGTGGATCGAGTTGATCGCCGCAGCAGCTCTAAGGATCGGGCGATCATCTCAAGTGGCATTGTACTAGCGGATGATCTCACGCAATGAATGCCTCGCTCATGGCTTGAAGGTCCAGGCCGCCGAAGTTGCCACTGCTCATCATAAGTAGAACACTTTTTTCACGCGCATCCTTTCGTACAGCGCCCATTACAGCAATAGGGTCATTCAGCACTTCTACTTCACGCGCAAATGCTCTTTGGATGCGTTCAGGCGGAATGGATGGTAACCGTTTGAGCTGAACGGCATGCGGATCATAGAATACAATAGCACGGTCAGCATCATCCATGCATCCTGCATATTGATCCAGAAAATTTTCACTGAGACTACTGTAGGTATGTAGTTCCATGCAGGCTACCAATTGCCTATCCGGGAATTGCTCGCGTACCGCTTGTACCGTGGCTTTCAGCTTGCTGGGTGAATGTGCGAAATCCTTATACACCACCCTACTCGGCGTTTCCGCCAATTTCTCCAATCGCTTTGCCGCTCCGTGGAAACTACCGATGGCTTCATAGAACTGTTTATCGCCAATGCCGAGTAAATGGCAAACATGACGAGCGCCTTCCAGGTTCTGCAAATTGTGTTTACCGAAAACCTCTAAAGGCAAGTCTCCTTTCGAGGTGATCAACACCGTTCGACCTTCATCTATTCGATGCGGTGGAATACCGTATGGAACGCGATCCACGTTGACGTCCTTGGCTTCGCAGAGGTTCCGGACCTCGCTATCTTCTTGGCAATACACAAGTTTACCACCGGGCTCGATGGCATCGATGAACAGCATGAACTGCTCAACGTAACTCGCGAATGTTTTGAAGACGTTGATGTGATCCCACGCTATTCCGCTGATCAGTGCGATATCAGGTTTGTACAAATGGAATTTCGGGACAGGCTCCAAGGCCGATGCGAGGTATTCGTCCCCTTCGATGACCGCTACTTTGCTGGTCTCGCTGAGCTTCACCATGCAATCGAATCCGTCCAACTGCGCGCCAACGAGGTAATCGAATTCCACCCCCGCATGCCGCAACACATGCACGATCATGCTGGTTATGGTGGTCTTACCGTGGCTTCCGCCGATCACTACGCGTGTCTTATTCTTTGTGCGCTCGTAGAAATAGGTGGGGTAGCTGTAGATCGGTATACCCAATTCTTGTGCGCGGATCAGTTCGGGGTTATCCAAGCGCGCGTGCATCCCAAGGATCACCGCTTCCAATCCAGAGTGGATATTACTTGCATCCCAACCCAGTTTATCCGGTAACAGACCCAATCGTTCCAAGCGCGTGCGGCTTGGCTCAAAGATCTCATCATCGCTACCTGTCACCTCAAACCCCTGCTGGTGCAAGGCAATTGCCATATTGTGCATGGCGCTGCCGCCTATCGCGATGAAATGTACGTGACGCATGGCACGAAGATGATCCGTCCAGACCGACCATTCGACGCGAAATGACAGAGATCATTCACGGGTATTTGTCGATAGCATGAACAGGGTTCACTATTCTTTCGATCATTACGACCTTTACACCATGAATCTACATGTGATCGATACGGGTTTCTTCAAACTCGATGGTGGTGCCATGTTCGGTGTGGTGCCCAGGACCGTTTGGGAGAAACGTCATGCACCAGATGCGAATAACCTCTGCACATGGGCCATGCGCTGCCTCTTGATCGAAGAAGGAGATCGACTGATCCTGATCGACAACGGGATCGGCGATAAGCAGGATGCAAAATTCTTCGGGCATTACGACCTGCATGGTGATGACTCACTTGATAGCTCATTGAAAAGAGCGGGATTCAGCACCGATGAGATCACGGATGTTTTTCTTACCCATTTGCACTTTGATCATTGCGGTGGCTCCATCAAAAGGCAAGGCGAACTGCTTGTTCCGGCCTTTAAGAACGCTACCTATTGGAGCAATGCCGATCACTGGGAATGGGCCACAAAGCCGAATCCGCGCGAAAAGGCCAGCTTTCTGAAGGAGAACATTCTTCCGATCGAAGAGAGTGGACAATTGAAACTGGTGCCTGCTTCGCGTGCGAAAGCTGACGAGAATGTGTTCGTGAAGGATGTATTCCATTCCGTGGATATACTTACCGTGAACGGCCATACCGATGCCATGATGATACCACACATTGCATACAAAGGGCGAACACTGGTATACATGGCCGATCTATTGCCGAGCGTGCATCACATACCGTTGCCTTGGGTAATGGCCTATGACACGCGGCCTCTGTTGACCATGACGGAGAAAGCTGCATTTCTTGAACGTGCTGCGGATGATCAACTGGTTCTCTTTTTCGAGCACGATGCGACCAACCAATGCGCAACACTGGAGCGCACGGAGAAAGGGATCCGCTTGAAAGAAACCTTCCCGCTTAGCGCATTATAGTTATGTGTTACACGGTCGCATATCTGACCAAAAAGAAGATCACCTACGCCAAACGTGCGGGTGCAAGTGAAGATGAGGTAAAGGAACTTCAACTGCAATTGGAAGAACTTACGGCAACGCAGCCGGCCATGTTCCACATCAGCGGGTTCGCACATCCTAAGTTGCTGTGTTTTACACGGGATGATGGCCCGAGGTTCGATCTGGTGCGTTGGGGCCTTATTCCGCACTGGGTAAAGGACCATGCACAAGCCGCAATTGTTAGCAGACAGACGTTGAATGCACGTGGTGAAACCATTTTCGAGAAACCCGCATTTCGCATTGCAGTACAGCACCGGTGCTTAATACTCGTGGATGGGTTCTTCGAATTCTTCCACTTTGCGAAACGTACATTTCCGTACCACATCCGGTTCAAGGATGATGCGCCGATGGCCTTAGCCGGGATCTCCAGCAATTGGAAAGATCCGGAAACGGGAGCATCGATCAACACCGTGAGCATCGTCACTGCCGAAGCGAATGCTTTGATGGCCAGGATCCACAATAACCCTAAGGCCAAAGGGCCACGCATGCCATTCATCATTCCGAAAGAATTGGATGAACTTTGGCTTTCCTCAAGCACTGACCGTGATCGGATATCGGACTTGATCTCACCGTTCACTGAAAATGACCTTGAGGCGTTTACCGTAGCTCCTTTGCTCGGAAAACATGCATCACCGAACACGCATCGAGCCATTGAACCCTTCGAATATCCAGAATTAGCACTTTTGGGATGATGATAGGATCCTGTTCGCTACCGATCGTTTACTTTTCATCCTTCAAGAACAACAAGCTTCTGGCATTATGAGATCATTTACCGCTTCTACCCTGATAGCATTCGCGTTTGCTACTTGTTTGCCCAATACTACAAGTGCGCAGATCAACAAGTCAGGTACCGTCCATATTGCCGCAGGTGGTGCTATCGGTTGGCATTATACCAAGAATGAACGAATGAACCGGTTCTCACCAGAGATCGATGGTGGCTTTTCGTTGGGAGCTGTGCTCGACGTTCAGGTAGGTGTGATCAAACAATTTAGTTTAGGTGCAACGCTGGAACCAGGGGCCCTAGTGCTTTTTAGCGGTGACTTTGATGCGGGAACCGGTTTTCGTACAATGGGATTCAAAGGACGGGGATACTTGCTCCAAAGTGACAAATTTGCTTGGACAGTTAGCTCTGAAGTAGGCCTTGGGAGATTGAAATATACCGACCGTATGGATGAGGGTGAAGTTAAGTTCATTGATACGGGTGTCTATTATGGGATCAGCATGGGTGTTGGTATGTACTTCAGTGAACGCGTAGGGCTCAACATGGACCTGAACTGGGTGAGCCTGACAACAACAGATCATGACATACAGAAAGATGGCGTTGTTCCACTCGCGACCGACGAGTACTACTCCTACACTCCGCTTCCGAACAAGACCAGAGGCTTGCAGTACAGCATTCAGGTAGCGTTCAAGTTCTGATGCTTACCACAGATCGAACCCGAAGATCCGCAGCGTAGTATAAGGTTTACCGAGTTTGATCACCCCATTCTCTTCGTGCACCGGAAAGGTCTCCACGTTCACGGTAAGCCCACCTCTGCATGCTCCTGTTATTGGATCGAAATGAAAGCGATGAAAAGGGCAGACCACGTGTCCCTTATCCAACCAACCACCGCTGAGCGATCGCCCTTGATGCGGGCAACGGTCTTGCATAGCGCGTAACGTTCCTTCATGACGTACGAACAATATCGGTTGCTTACCGAGCATCACGCGCAACAGGCCACCTTCTTGCAAGGATGCTAATCGCGCATCACGGATCGTGCGCCAACGGATGGAGTCTACGAGCATTGGAGCCAAGCTACGGCGTTGCACCAATTGCTGTGCGCTTGCATTGATCATTCATCAACGGATCGGCGTGAAAAAATGAATGCACCATCTTCCCGAACATCGTGCAACTTAAGTCCGTTCTCTTCGCTCCAACGCTTGACGAAAGAGCGTAACTTCCACGGCAAGTCACCTGCCAGTACGACCTGATCAGTGCGTTCGGAGATCAACTCAAGGTCCTCTTCTGCCAAGTGCTTCGTGTCATGTATAACGATCGCATCTACCGCGGATACTTCCGGCTCCTGCACCATATGATCATTCTGGGAGAAGAACAGCACTTCGATCTGAGACGAACACCAGTATCCATTGCCGATCAACGAGTTTCCAGTTCTGCTTACGTTTTCTTGGACACGATCCATATCTATCCACTCCACCGAACGCGCACCTAGGACACGTTCATGACGTGCAACTTTGCTTTTGATCCATGTTCGATCTTCAGTTCCGTTTGTATCGCTCAACACCACCAATGACCGACCCGTGGATAATGCAGCATGTAAAGCACCACGATCGTCATAGATGGTGAATTGATCCAGCTCATGTGACCGCTCGATACGGATACCGATGCTTACGAATACCGCGGCAACGCTCAGCGACCCAATGATCAGCCCTTGCCGCCATCGTAGTATCCATGCCGACATAAAGGCGACAATAATGACATAGAGCAAGATCATTTCCATTAGACTCACGCGCATCGGAGGATATGCGTATGGCAATTGTGCGAAGAATTCAGTGGTGATACCAACGCCCATCAACAAACGTGTAAGGACCCACGTGATCGCCGCACCGATCACAGGTACTTTGTACAGCAACAACAAAAGAACGGATCCATAGACAGCAAAGCCCGCTGCTGTTACGACGATCAGATTTGCTGGGATGAACCATGTCGGAAATCCACCGAACAAATAGATCGATAGCGGCGTAGTGAGCGTTTGTGCAGCTAATGAAACCGCAACCAAGCTCCAGACCTTCCGCAACAACCAATTGTCCGGTGACCAGAGGATCTCGATCGGACGCATGAAAAGAATAATACCCAAGACAGCTAGGAATGAAAGCTGGAAACCGATCTCAACAAGCATATGCGGATCAATGATCAGCAAAAGAAATGCAGCTGTGAATAGGCTGTTCAATGAATTGTTCTGCCGCGCAAACATGTCGGCCAGCGTAAAGAAACTGAACATGATCGTGGCCCTTAGCACACTCGGCGAACCTCCCGTCAGCCCTGCATATCCCCATAATGCAAGTATGATGAAAGTACCTCTGATCAACCGCACTTTTCTGCTTTCCCCGGACCAACGGAACAAAATGAAGAGCATGCCATAGATGAACCCAACATGTGTTCCCGAGACGGCCAACACATGTATGGTCCCGCTCCTGATGAATGAAGTACGTTGCTCACTTGTCAATTCATCGCGCAACCCTAGGACCAATGCCTTTACCAGAGCTCGTTCCCGTGTTGGCACAGCACTCTCGTCGATCCATTTCGATACGTGCTTCCTTAAAGAACTGAATCCATCCGTCCACGTAGCAATATGTCCGGTCACTGACCAATCATCACGCGGCGCGAAGATCTCATAGTCCATTCCTCGTGATCCAGCCCACGCCTTTCTGTCGAACCCACCAGGATCCGGCACACGTTCGATCGGGGTCACTTCTCCAACAAGCACCAACCGATCGCCTGCCATTACCGTTGCTCCATCCTCTCCGCGTAACAAGGATATCATCAACTTACCTGAGCATTCCTTCCACTCTTCCTCAGTAGTATGTGCTTGGATCTCCCCTTCGGCACGGAGCAATGCTTTGCTTATACCAGTTACTTCAGTGATGTTCACGGTCCATTGTCCCGTAAGATCCGCAATGCTGGATATGTTCTCGGGGTCCGAGTTCGGATCGCGCAGCGTGTACCAGAACACACCGAACACGAATGTCCAACACGCGAATAGGACTCCTCTTCGCCATCGTTGCTCGTAACGCGCCTTGGAACGCAGGGCGAATACAAGAGCCAGGGACGTTACAATACACAATACGAGAACAGGTATCAATCCTGGATGGGTTACATACGCTACCGAAATGCCCATGATGAAAGGTGTTGCAAGGCGCACCATGGGGGCACGCACCAAGGCACTCCAGAATAATCCTGAACTATGCATTAGAAAATCTACTACGGCCTGAAATGGCTGTGGTATCAAGCGCTTCGCTCGATTTCAGTTCGTCAGCATAGCTTCTGCTATGCCTTCTCACTGAAACCCTTGCTACCGTTGCCATTTCAACCCTCGCTACGAAGTTCCAATGCACAGTTCTGGATAATGTATCCTGCATGCGATCGACCTTTCAGTAAAAGAAGTAATTCACACAATGCAAATAGACAATGTCAATTCACATTACTTCTTTTGGAATGATGAAAATACAGAAAAATCCTACGACCAATTTTAGGGTGCCCTACTGCACTTCCAATACGAAGCACTTCAAGTAGTGCGATTCTGGAACACCCCAAAGGATGGGATGGTCCGTTGGTTGGGTACCGTAGTACACTTCGCGCAAGCGGCGGCCAGCATCCACACCGGCTTCAGCGATCATCTTGCGGAACAATTCAGGACCCATGTGCTGGCTACAGGAACAGGTTACCAGAAAACCACCTTTCGTTATGCATTTCAATGCACGTAGGTTGATCTCCTTGTATCCACGGTATGCATTATCAATGGCACTTTTACTCTTCGCGAAAGCGGGTGGGTCCAACACAATGACGTCCCATTGCTCTCCCTTGGAACTGGCGTCCGTGAGGTAGTCGAACACATTTGCCTTACCGAAGCTGATGTTCTTCAACTTATTGAGCGCTGTATTCCGCTTTGCTTGGGTAATGGCATCTTCACTGATGTCGATCCCGTAAACTTCTTTGGCACCATAGTGCGCGGCGTGCAGGCCAAAGCCGCCAGTGTGCGTGAAGCAATCCAATACCCTATTGCCGGAACTGATCTGTTGCATGGCTGCATGGTTCGCTACTTGATCAAGAAAATGGCCTGTCTTCTGCCCACCCGCCACGTCAACGGAGATCCGCAAGCCGTTCTCGTCGATGATCAGATCAGTATCGAAGGGTTTGTCAGCAAAGCCTTTGTATTGTTCAAGTCCTTCTTTTTCGCGGATAGGTACATCGTTGCGCAAATACACACCATCCGGTTTTATCGTAGCGTTCAACGCTTCCAATACAACATCCTTCCAACGCTCCATTCCGAGCGTTAGGAATTGCACCGATAGCACTAACTTCTTCGTACCGACGTCCTGGAATTTATCCACGACAAGGCCGGGCAACCCATCGGCTTCACCGAATACAACTCTACAACTGGAACCATGCCCCATGCGTAGGCGATATTGCCAAGCAGCAACGATCCGCTCAGTAATGAATGCTTTGTTGATCCGATCTTCCAAATGCGGTGTCAACAACCGGATGCGGATCATGGATGCAGGATTGATATAACCTTGCCCCAAAGGCCTGCGACGCTTATCGAAGACCTGCACGATATCACCCGGGGCGTACTCCCCTTCTTCCTTCTGGATCTGGGTACCGAATATCCATGGGTGTCCGTTGCGGATCCTGTCCCGTGTATCGTCTACGGTAATTCGCGCTTGTGCCATGCGTTACAGTGTTTACCGAAAATACCATCGGTCAGGACGGCTCCTGATCGCAACTCAACGGAGTGTCAAGGATTCGTTCCAAAGCTATTTCCCACCTGCTCTTCTGCGCGGAAGAATTCCACGGAACTAACGTCCACCAAATGGACATCTTTGTAGTAGTGGTGCAGAATATCCATGTAACCGAGCCCTGAACGTGCCATGCGCATGGACCCTTCTTGGCATAAGCCTACGCCATGCCCGAAACCTCGTCCTTCCAATACCACGTTATCACCTTGAGCATGCACGGAGAAAAAGGTGGATCGTAGTTTCAGATCTTCGCGAACATTCTTCAAAGGAACCAACGGCCACGTATTCGCCAAATAAAGATCACGGCATTCCGGTGCGTAGTTCAGAACAGCATGTAACTGGTCCTTATCATTCGTCCGGATCTTGTACTTAGTGTTCAGGTAATGCAGCCATTCCTTGCGTGTAAGTGTCTTCTTCCAAGTAGCATGAGGTGATGCCAAACAGAAGGTATCCTTGGTCGCTCGCAAATAGGGTTCCCGCTTGGACCACAGATCTTCGGCATTCACGGTTTCGCCGCCGCAATTACTGTGGAAAGTAGCATGGATCAGTTTGATGTTCGGATCAACGAGCACAAGTCCTTTGGTAGCTTCCACAGCTTGATGAATGCTATCGTTCGTATTTATGCCATAGAATACTTGGCAATGAACGCCATCGCATAATTGAAATCCGTCCAATGCATGTTTGCGTGTATTGCTTAGCGCATAAGTTCGGCAGCTTACGCTCTGCAATTTGTAATACTCCACGTGGTGCTTATTTCCGGCTTCGGCCTTCACCACTCCTTCTGTGTAAGCTTCAATATCTGCTGCATCCACCAGCTTGAAAGACCCACCGTTGTTCGTGATCGTAAGTGCGCCGGGATAGGTCCGTTCCGCCAATTTGTGATCCATGGAGCGTAGCCTGAATCCGCCACTTTCCAGCTGCGGCACAAGTTCCACAGAAGTGGTTGCAGTAAACGCTAGCGACAGTGACTTACCTTTGATCTTCCCATCAACGAGATCCACCAGTAAGCCATCGTTCGCTTTGACCTCACCGATACGTTTACCATCCACAAGCACCGAACAGTTGCCTTTTGTGCTCATGACCATGATGTGCCGAACCGTCCGGTCCTGCAATAAGCCCACGCTGATCGTACGGTCTTGAGCCTGCACAAATAAGGAAGCAAGTGTAAGGAACAGGCTTGAAATTCGTTTGATCATGGGTACTCCGTCGACGTACAGATCCCGACGAGCGCCCAAATGTATCGGGTGGCCTTGTGTACTTCAGGACGCAGGGTCCAGAGTTATCCACACGGCTTTGGCAACCTTTTTAGATGCTCCAGGGCCTCCTAGTTTTTCGCGCAAGGCAGAAAGCCCCTCGATCATGGTGTTCCGGTAGTCACCTGCGGAAGAAATTCTTTCCAATTCGGTACTCAGACCTTTTTCGTTCAGGTCGGATTGGATCAGTTCCCTTACCACTTCCCGCTCCATAATGAGGTTCACCAAGCTGATGTACTCTATGTTCACCAATCGCTTTGCCAGCCACACATTTATAGCGCTACCGCTGTAGCAGACCACCTCTGGCACTCCGAATAAAGCGGTTTCCAATGTTGCCGTGCCACTTGTAACGAGCGCGGAGTGCGCTGTACGCAGAATGTCATAGGTCCTGTCCTTGACCAGGGTGATGGGTGCGTCGCCGATCAGATCAACATAATCCGCGTCCGGAACCGAGGGAGCCGCTGCCACGACCGCACGGAACTGCGGAAAATGTCGAACGGCATTGATCATGAGTGGTAACATGCGCACGATCTCTTGCCTTCTGCTGCCCGGTAAAAGCGCGATCACAGGACGGCCATCAGCACCCGGCAAAGGCAACACCTCGGAACTGCCCTCCTGCTCGATGGCATCCAACAACGGATGGCCAACAAAATCCACATCCATGCCATATTGCGCGTACCACTCCTTCTCGAACGGAAGGATCACATACATGCGATCCACGACTTTCTTGATGGTATGCACTCTGCCTTTCTTCCACGCCCAGACCTGAGGGCTGATGTAGTAATGCACCGGTATGCCTTTTTCATGCGCCCACTGCGCTATTCGTAAATTGAATCCGGGGTAATCGATCAGGATGATAGCGTCGGGTGTGAAAGCTGCAATGTCCGCTTTGCATGCATCGATGTTGCGCAGGATACTGCGCAAATTCATGATCACCTGTGTAAAGCCCATGAAGGCCAGCTCGCTGTAGTGCTTTACCACATCGGCACCAGCAGCAGCCATCCGATCACCACCCCATCCGCGAATTTTCAGCTCCGACTTCGACCCGGCTGCTTCATTGAACAATGCTTTGACCAAGTTGCCTCCATGTAGATCTCCGCTGGCTTCACCTGCAATGATGTATATGCGCTTGCTCATAAAGCTACCAACCATAACGCAACGACAACAACTGCATAAACAAAGCTCGCGAGGATCACTCCTCGCATCGCCTTTGGCATCTCCTTACGATCATACCAGAAGAACAGCGGCAAATTTGCGATCAGCGATAGCGATAGAACGGGCGACTGATACGTGCGTGTGCCCAAGAAAAGATCATTCACGAAATAGGAGAACGTAAGATGTGGACGGATGCCCGTAACATACATCGTGGCATAGATGACAAACCCCAGTAGTGGAACCAGAAGTCCGGTGATCAACCCTAGACGCAAACTATCCGATGGCATGGTCCCACGTATTAAGGTCGGCAATTGTATGGTGCGCGGTCATATCGAATTGAACTGGAACCATACTTGCAAAACCGTTCCGAACTGCCCAAACGTCGGTATCCTCACCGTGATCTTCACTTCGGAACTCACCGCGCATCCAATAGTATTCCTTGTTCCCGGGATCCAAGCGGGTCTCGAATTCATCTTCCCAATTGGCCCTGGCCTGACGGCATACACGTAGACCTTTGAGAGCCACACCGGTATTCCGCGGAATGTTCACATTGAGACAGATACCCTGTGACATGCCGTGCTTCAACGTGTTCTCAGTAACACTGCGGATGATAGGACGTACTTGGCTGAAATCGGCATCTACCGCATGGTCCATCAAACTGAAACCAATGCTCGGGATCCCTTCCATTGCACCCTCAACAGCAGCGCTCATGGTACCGCTGTACAATACGTTGATACTGATGTTCGCCCCATGGTTGATCCCACTGACCAGCAGATCCGGTTTGCTACCGCCAAGCAATTTGTAGATCGCCAGTTTCACGCAATCAACCGGTGTACCGGTACAACTCCATGCTTCCACACCATCCATCAGTTCGACTTTTGACAACCGCAGAAAATTATGGATCGTAATGGCATGTCCCATTGCACTCTGCGGTTTATCCGGTGCAACTACGATCACACGGCCATAGGGCATTATCTCTTCCACCAGCGTGCGAATGCCGGATGCGAATATGCCATCATCATTGGTGACCAGGATCAGCGGGCGCTTGTCTTTCATGGGTGGCAAAGCTATTGGTCATCTTCTAAGTGGAAAGAACCGGCCCATCACCATCTTTGTTAAATGAAAACCCCAATACTACCCCCGAACGCTGCAAAACCCATTGCACCCTATACACCTGCAATTGCCGCAGGTGGTTTCGTATTCCTGAGCGGACAGATCGCGTTGGACCCTGGAACAGGGGACTTGCGTATGAACAGCATCGCGGAAGAAACTGAGCAGGTAATGGAAAATGTTCGCGCCCTTTTGAAAGAAGCCGGACTCGGTTTCGAACATTTGGTGAAGGTGACCATCTTCTTGAGCAACATGGACCATTATGCCGCTGTGAACGACGTGTATGCACGTTATTTCGATGATGTACCTCCTGCACGGGAAGCAGTTGCCGTGAAAGGTCTACCGCGAAATGTGAACGTGGAAATAAGCGGTATTGCAATATCCGGATAACCGGACTGACCTGATTCAGTCTACCTTTTTGGGGCGCAGAATGGAGCCATACAATGCCGTCATGGATACGGAGGACAGCGGTCCGAAAAAGCCAAGATACACCCACGGTAATACGATATGCGGGAGAAATATGCCCACCAATTGAGCAATGGCGTAAACCATGAAACCGTTCTTTCGTCCTTTATAAATGAGATAAGCACCAATGCCGCGAACCACGGTGCGTAGCAGTAAGAGCGCCATCAGCATTGCCCCGTGGTCATAGATCAAGTGGGTTAATTGTTCAATACCGGGAAGCGCATCATAGCCTCCCATCAATTCGATCTGGGGTTCAATTGTTCCCACGAATTCATCGAATGTGAGTTGCTTGATACCTAGCATTCCGATCATCCCGATGCTATAGAAAACCACAAATGCGCCAATGTTCATGAAGCTGACCGTAAGGAGTTGCTTCAATAGGGGTGCCTTTTTGTTCCCATGACCAAGTTTACCTTCCTCCATGGCGGCGAAAATAGCTGCTAACAATAGATAGGACGTTATAAGATCAATGGCTTTCACGAACGAGCTGCGTGGTTATCCGCGATCGCTAACTTCGCACCCACTTTCGGAGAGTTGACCTCATTTCCCGGTCATCTACTTCGAAGGATGATCCGGGGCATTTCCCGAAGTCTAATTAGAACAAGACAACCGCATATTCCATTCTTCCTATGACCTATGACCTGATCGTTCTCGGCAGTGGCCCTGGTGGCTATGTTGCTGCTATCCGTGCCAGCCAACTTGGACTCAAGACCGCTATTGTTGAGAAAGAAGCACTTGGCGGTATCTGCCTGAACTGGGGCTGTATTCCTACTAAAGCACTACTGAAAAGTGCGAATGTGTTCGAATACATTAACCATGCAAAGGATTATGGCATTACCGTAGGCTCACCGAAAGCGGACTTTCCAGCGATCGTTGCCCGCAGCCGCGATGTAGCAAAAGGCATGAGCAGTGGCGTGCAATTCTTGATGAAAAAGAACAAGATCGATGTGATCATGGGTACGGGTACACTGAAACCCGGGAAGAAGATCGATGTGAAAGGTGCGGATGGCAAAACCCAGACCGTTGAGGGTAAGAATGTCATCATCGCGACCGGTGCGCGTAGCCGCGAACTGCCTGCGTTGAAACAGGATGGGAAGAAGATCATTGGTTACCGTGATGCCATGGTTCTGCCTGAGCAACCCAAGAGCATGGTTGTTGTTGGCAGCGGTGCAATAGGTAGCGAGTTTGCTTATTTCTATAACGCGCTAGGTACTAAAGTTACCCTAATAGAGTTTCTTCCGAACGTGGTTCCCGTGGAAGATGAAGATGTGAGCAAGCAACTGGAAAAAAGCTTCAAGAAACAAGGGATCGAGGTAATGACCTCTTCCGAAGTGACCAAAGTGGATACCAGCGGTAAAGGATGCAAGGTGACCGTGAAGACCCCAAAAGGTGAGCAGACCATTGAATGCGATATCGTGCTGAGCGCAGTAGGGATCACACCCAATATTGAGGGTTTCGGCCTTCAGGAGATCGGAATTGTTACCGATAAAGGGAAGATCAAAGTGGATGACTTCTATGCCACGAACATGCCCGGTTACTATGCCATTGGAGATGTTACCCCAGGCCAAGCACTGGCCCACGTAGCTAGTGCTGAAGGAATCATCTGCGTAGAGCAGATCGCAGGAAAGAACCCGCAAAAGCTGGACTACAACAATATTCCCGGATGTACTTATTGTAGTCCTGAAGTTGCCAGCGTGGGAATGACCGAGAAACAGGCGAAAGAAAAAGGACTTGATATCAAAATAGGCAAGTTCCCCTTCATGGCCAGCGGTAAAGCAAGTGCTGCCGGCGCAAAGGACGGTTTCGTTAAATTGATCTTTGATGCCAAGTACGGTGAGCTTCTAGGCGCACACATGATCGGCATGAATGTTACCGAAATGATCGCGGAGTGCGTTAGCATCCGGAAACTCGAGACCACTGGACACGAGATCATTAAGACCGTTCATCCTCACCCTACTATGAGCGAGGCGATCATGGAAGCTGCAGCGGCTGCTTATGGCGAAGTGATACACCTGTAGATCAGGTCCTTTCTCGTTATTATGGAAGGCCAACCTACTAATGCGCGCTGCTTTTTATTATCAGCGCGATCACCGTTGCTTTTCTAACACGATCGTTACAACTCATTTTGACCAAGGACAGCACTCTTGCCTCGAAGTTCTTCGACAGTGTTTCTGATCGATACAAGGAGAAGTACGGCAAAAAAAGCGCTTTCCACCATTACTTTTTTAACCAAAGGTTGCAGAAAACCCTCCAGGGGCTGGACCTTTCGGATAAGGATGTTCTGGACATCGGTTCAGGCACAGGTGATCTCTATGATGAGGTGATCAGCCGTTGGCCTACCACCCGCTTTTTTGCGACCGATATTTCTGGAGGCATGCTCGCCCAAAGCAGGGTGCCGAACGATCACAAATTCGTTGGGCACGGTTATGACAATCACTTCAGCACCAAAAAGTTCGACCTGATCACCATGCTAGGCGTTACGACCTATATGGATGATGAAGAATTGGAGAAGAACCTAGCATTTATTGCGAAAAGTCTTAAACCGAACGGACAGGTCATTGTGTCATTCACTAATTCCCATGCCTTGGATCTTTGGATGCGCAATTTGGCGAAGCCCTTTTTGGCCTTGACCGGTAAAAAGAATAAGGTAATGACAAGCGGTGTACCTATCTATCCTCGCTCTGCGGCGATCGCTAAAGGAGCCGTTGGTCGTTATTTCAATTCACCTGAACTTCACTTGCTTAACCAAACCGTGTTCCCCTTTTCTCGTGTGCTACCGAAGCCAGCAATTGTTATTGCAAAGTGGATCGATAGTGTGCCAGGAAATTCAGCATGGAAACGATGGCTAAGCTCCGACCTGCTATTAAAGTCCAGTATGATCACCTAAGTAGGCAACCAATATCATCTTTTGCGTCTTACTGCTTGAGATGCGGATCCGATCCAATAGCCCATTGACCTACTTTTATCACCAGATGCTCAACAATGCCTAAGGTTCTTCGAATAATCAACCGATTCAATCTCGGTGGGCCAACCTACAATGCCGCCTATCTATCCCGCTATATGCCAGCGGAATACGAAACATTACTTGTTGGCGGTAGTCAAGAGGATACGGAAGAAGGGAGCCATCACATCCTGGATGCGATCGGTGTAAAACCCGTGATCTTACCGGAATTGCAGCGGGAAGTAGCACCATGGCGCGATCGTGGTGCATACCGACGGATCAAAGAGTTGATCAAAGAATTCAAACCGGATATTGTACATACCCATGCCGCAAAAGCAGGCGCAGTGGGACGCATGGCGGCAGCCGACATGGGCGTGAAGGCCATTGTTCACACCTTCCATGGCCACGTTTTCCATAGCTACTTCGGTCCGGTAAGAACTGCTATGTATAAGAACATCGAGCGCTTTCTGGCGAATAGGTCCTCTAGCATAGTTGCTATCAGTGAGCTTCAAAAGACTGAACTCGTTGATGAGCACAGGATATGTAAAGCTGAAAAAGTGAATGTGATACCGCTCGGGTTCGACCTTAGCCGATTTCAGGATGACCGCGAAAAGAAGCGCGCCTTGTTCCGCCATGTTTATGGCATTGCCGCAGACGAGATCGCTATCGGGATCGTTGGACGCTTGGTTCCTATCAAGAACCATGACCTCTTCATTGATGTGATAGCGCGTATGGAAAGACGCACCGGTAAGAAAGTGCGCGCATTTGTTGTTGGGGACGGAGAGGAGCGTGAACGCCTTCAGCAGTCAGTCCAGGAAATGGGTCTTTCCCAGGTTAACGGACCGTATTTCAATGGACATGGTTTCGGCCACGGAGTTAACGGAAAACCCGCAGTGGACAGGGCTTCCATAACATTCACGTCTTGGATCAAGGAAGTGGATATCGTTACGGCCGGTCTTGACATCATGATGCTTACTTCCTTGAATGAAGGGACCCCGGTGAGCCTTATTGAGGCACAAGCGGCAAATCTCCCCGTGATCAGCACCAATGTTGGCGGGATCGAGAACGTTGTGGTACAAGGAAAAACCGGATTCCTGCATGACAGCGGTGATGCAAATGGCCTTACAGACAGTCTATTACAGCTTGTTGAAGATGAAGGACTGCGCAAACGCATGGCAGCCGAAGGGTGGGATCATGTTCGTGAAAAGTACCATTACACGCGCCTTGTAGCGGATACGGCACGCATGTACGACACGCTACTGAACAACTAAGTATTAACGTTGGGATCACCTTTCCGTTGCCTCTTGTTCATTCTTCATTCATCCCTATTTGATCCAGCCACTAGGGTTGGTTACTTTTGCCCACCTATGACCCGGTCCATACGAACCCACTGGCTAACTGCGCTCGCGCTATTAGCGTTGCTTTCTGGTTGCACGATCAACCGCGATATCATGTTCAAGACATCCACCGATCAGGTGTATGACGCATTCGCTGATTCTGCCAAAGCACCTCTAAAGATCCAACCCAATGATATTCTTCAGTTCCGCTTGTTCGCCAACGACGGATTCAAGATAATCGACCTGGTCTCTGAGGGTGCGTCGCGGGATGCGCAGATCCTATCCAAGATCCAATTCAACTACAATGTTGATGAGAATGGGAATGCTAAATTTCCACTTATAGGCATTACAAAGGTCAATGGTCTATCACCTCGTGAGGCGGAATCCATGCTCGAGGACCTTTTCAAGGTCTATTACAAAAAGCCCTTCGTGCAGTTAATTGTGGTGAACAGACGTGTCGTGGTATTCCCAGGCGGTGGTGGAGATGCCCGGATAGTAAGCTTGGATAATAATAACACCACATTGCTCGAGGTCCTTGGCCAGGCCGGTGGATTAAACAAACGAGGAGATGCACGTAAAGTAAAACTCTTCCGATTGCAGAAAGATGGAGGTGGCCGTGATGTCTATTCCTTCGACATGTCCACTATCGAGGGTCTCAAATATGCTGATATCGTAATGCAGGGGGATGACGTTGTTTATGTGCAACCGACCCCTGAATTAGCACGAGAAGCACTATCTGACCTTACTCCCATAATCACGCTTCTTACAAGCATAGTTCTTGTGATCGGCATCGTTAGAGGATTCAAATAAGGCTGAGCGCATGTTAGCCGACGATTCCAGCCAACGTAATCTCAACATTGAGAGCTACAAGGAGCGCATCACGAATTTCAGCAATGAGTTCGAGCTGGGGTTGTTCCTTTTCATTGTTCGCCGCAGTCTGCTTTGGATCTTTTTATGTGTGCTAACAGCGTTGGCCGCAGCACTCGTCTACCTACGATATACTGCTCCGATCTATGAATCCAAGGCTATTGTTCAGCTTCGGGCGAGCAATACCGCAAAGCAAGTTCTTGAAATGTCCACCTTCGGAGAGGACAATAATCTGTTGGCCGACGTGGAACTGATGCGTTCAGCTTTCTTCATGGCCAGGGTGATCAAGAAAATGCCGATGGAAGTCAGCTACTTCAATCGCGGCCAGATCCTTACTGAGGAGTTCTACACCCGTTCGTTCTTTAAGGTTGAGCAGCTGACCGTGCTGAACGAAAAGATCCGTGATATACCGATCTTCCTGAATTTTGCCAATACGGATCGGATCCTTCTGAGCTACTCGATCGGTGAGGAAACCTTCAATTTCGATGTTGCAAGGCAACAGATCGTCCGAACGCCACATTTCAGTTGCATCATTAGACTATCTGACCCTGATTATGCAGATGATGGTGATATCCGATCAGCGCTTTTCATGCGGATCAATTCCACAGGATCATTGATCTCCAGATTTGTTGCCTCCGTTCAAGTGCAGATCGCGGATGCAAATGCAAAAACGGTCGTTGTCTCTTGCAGGGACGAGAACCGGATCCTAGCAAGGGACCTGGTACAAGCCATGGTAGAGGCCTTCATCATATATGATGTTGAGCGCCAGAGTGAAAGTGCTGAGAACATTATCCAATTCATCAGTAGCCAAAAGGATACAGTATTCAATGAACTAAGCCAATCCGAATCCAGACTTCAGGATTTCAAAATGAAGAACAATGTGGCGAACGTTGAGCAATTAACGCCCATATACCTGGAACGCAGACGGGCATACGAGGATGAAATGGCCAACCTTTCCATGGACATTGCGCTTTTGGAACAGATCAAGATCGCAACTGATAAACCTATGCCGGAGATCAATGCGTACGACCTTGTTCCGCTATTGATCGGTACACAGTACGAAGGCTCGCTGAAAGGGCTGATCGACGACATGCAAAAGTTATTGAATGGACGAACGGCCATGTATCTGGAAGCCACCGATCAGAACTTGAGCGTCATGAGCCTTGAACACCAGATCGAGGTTCAAAAACGTGTAGTCATTGAGACGATCACTACGATCCGATCGCGGGCAGTGGACCGTATGCAAGAGCTGGATCAACACCTTCGCCATTTCGAGAGTGAATTCCTCTCGCTTCCCGAAAAAGAATTGGAATATGCGAGCGTGGAAAGGATCTTCAACATCAACGAGAAGTATTACACTCAATTGCTGGAGAAAGAAGTCGAGTATCGAATAAGTAAGGCCGGCTTCGTTGCGGAGAACAGGATCCTTGAGAACGCTAACCTTGCCAATGATCCGGTAAGCCCTAAACGTAACGTGATCTTTACCTCATACCTGGCCACCGGACTGATCCTGAGCTTTCTCATTGTGCTCGTCCGCTATATCCTCCATGATAACATTACGACCCTTCACGATATTGCCAAACTCTCCAACGCCAGCATAGGAATACTTGGTATGATCCCGAAGTACAAAAAGGAAATACCCATTAGCCAATTGCTCATTGATAAGAATCCCAAATCACTTATTGCGGAGTCATTCCGAAGTGTTCGTACAAATCTTCAATTCGTTGACAACACACCGGGGCCTAAGATAATAGCCATTACAAGTACGATCTCCGGTGAGGGAAAAACATTCGTGGCCATAAACCTTGCTGGTATAATTTCATTTGGTGGAAAGCGTGTGATCATTCTCGATCTCGATATGCGAAAACCCAAGATCCACCTCGGATTTGGTGTCGAGAATATCAAAGGTATGAGCACCTTGCTTATCGGAAAGGATGATCTGGAGAACTGCATCCAGCACAGTTCTTTGGAGGGTCTTGACTTCATAACCGCTGGACCGATCCCACCGAATCCTTCGGAACTTATTATCAGCCCACGAATGGACGAGTTGTTAGAGACGTTGAAAGAAACCTATGACGTTATACTGATAGACAATCCGCCTGTAGGGCTGGTCACTGATGGCATACCAATGATCCAACGAGCGGAGTACCCGATCTACATTTTCCGTTCGGATTACAGCAAGAAACAATTCGTTCAGAACGTGGACCGATTGATCAATGAGAACAACATCAAGCGATTGAGCACCATATTGAACGGTGTGGATATTGATCGTAACAAATACGGTTACAACTACGGCTATGGGTACGGCTACGGGTACGGCTATGGAACTGGCCAAGGGTATGGCGGCGGTTACTACGAAGAGAAAAGCACCTCCCAACAAAAAGGTTTCTTGAACTGGCTCCTCGGACGATAATGTGGGATGTACAAAGAACTGCACTGGATGGGCTTCTGCTCTTAACGCCCAGGATCTTCAGCGATCCGCGTGGTCATTTCCTTGAAACGTTCAATATCGTGGCATTCAAGGAGGCTACAGGTCTGGAAGTGGATTTCGTGCAGGACAACGAAAGCCTTTCGAAAAAAAACGTACTTCGAGGATTGCACTTCCAAGCAGAGCCCCATGCGCAAGGTAAACTGGTGCGGGTGGTGCAAGGCGCTGTGCTCGATGTAGCGGTGGATATCAGGAAGAACAGCACAACTTATGGGCAACATGTGAATATCCGATTGGATAGTATGAGCAAACGGATGTTCTGGATACCTCCTGGATTCGCACATGGCTTCGTTGCATTGGAGAATAATACCGTATTCGCATATAAGTGTTCGGCTCAGTACAATAAAGCCGCGGAAAGAACCATCCAATGGAATGATACTGACCTTGCAATAGATTGGGACGTAACAGATCCTATCATCAGCGAAAAGGATGCAGTTGGAACGCCGTTCAAAGGCAACTGGGGGTAACAACGCAGTGCAATGATGTACAGCCCCACACAACAATTCCTGATCTACACCGGCCTCTTCTTCGCGGCTTTGGTATTCAGCCTTATGATCAACTCGGTCTTTATGCGCTTCGCACGCAATCTGGGGATCCGCGAGCAGAACCAAGCCATGGAACGATGGAGCGCAAGTGCGAAACCGGCCTTCGGGGGTATCGGCTTCTTCATCTTGTTCCTTGTGAGCTTTACATTGCACGGTGTTCTTTTCCCCGAAATGACCCTCACTGCATTGAGGCCCGATCTGCTCGGTCTTCTTGCCGCTACTTCTTTGGGTTTCATTATGGGCCTCGCGGATGATGCGTACAACACGAACCCGCTTCTGAAATTGGTCGCACAACTTTGCTGTGGTGTGATCCTGATCGCTTCAGGTACATGCATCGACGTATTCGAAACACGATGGTTCAATATCGCACTGACATTGATCTGGGTGGTTGGCATGATGAACTCCATCAACATGCTGGACAATATGGATGGAATAACCACTGTGGTCAGCATCGGCATACTGGTCGCTGGACTGATCGTGCAACTCGTAATTGGACCATTGGAACCCGTCTATATGGTCCTGATGATCGGTCTGATGGCATCACTCTGCGGATTTCTCTACTTCAATTGGAACCCATCAAGGATGTTCATGGGAGACACCGGAAGTCAATTGCTCGGTGTTTTTCTCGCATTTGTCGGGATCCGATTTTTCTGGAACGCAGTTTCTTCAGAAGGTGAATGGGAACCGGCTCGTCAACTGATAGCACCCTTGATCGCTTTCCTCTTACCCATTGTGGATACCACTATTGTTTCATTCAACAGATTGGCGAAGGGTACTTCCCCATTCGTTGGCGGACGTGATCACACGACACATCACTTGAGCTATGCTGGGTTGAGCGATGCCAAAGTGGCCTTTACGTTCATTGGCATCTCCATGCTGAACGGGTTTCTTATCCTGGTCATGTTCAAATTTATTCCGGTCTGGGAAAATTTGTATACCGGACTATTCGTTCTTTACGCACTGGCCGTTTTCGTCCCCTTCTTCATTCTTACGAAAAGAACCCGGCCAGCATAATACCCATGCGATCAGCTACTGGAACATTAACTCATCTTGCTCGCGTGACCCTGATCACCTTGGTATTGTTGGGCGGAGGTCTTTGCATACACTGGCTTACTTTTTCCACCACTGTGTCAGATAGCGACCTGGAGCACCAACGGCTATTCAATGATAACTACAAGGTGTTCTCCCTGACCATTCCCGATCAACTCGAATTCTGTGGCGAAAAAGTTCCAATGGAACGGCTTGATGTACGTGAACGATTGGATAGAGAACTATTGATCAATACGTATTGGCAGAGCAGCACATTGATCGCCCATAAACGAGCGAACCGGTGGTTCCCGTTGATCGAAGAGATCCTGAAGCGCGAAGGTGTTCCTGAGGACATGAAGTACCTCTCCGTGATCGAAAGCGGATTGGCCAACGTAGTATCACCTGCAGGAGCAACTGGTTATTGGCAGTTCATGAAAGAGACCGGTACATTGTACGGTCTGGAGATCAGTGGCGAGGTGGATGAACGTTACGACATGGAGAAAAGCACCATTGCCGCTTGTAAATATCTGAAAGCCTCATACAAACGCTATGGGAACTGGGCGTTGGCGGCTGCATCGTACAACCTAGGAGTAGGTGGTGTCGACAAACAATTGGGCCGTCAAAAACAAGACAGTTATTTCAATCTGCAGTTGAATGACGAGACCTCGCGGTACGTGTTCCGGATGCTAGCGATGAAAGAAGTGTTGCAGGATCCTGAGCGTTACGGCTTCCATTTACGCGCAAAAGACCTTTACCAGCCTTACAGGACACGTGTACTGGAGATCAATGGAGCAGTGGATGACCTAGCTCAATTCGCCATCGACAACGAAACGGACTACCGCACTTTGAAACTGCTGAATCCTTGGCTGCGTGACTCCCGCTTAGCGAATCAGAACGGCAAGGCATACAAAGTGCTTCTTCCCGGCAAAGGGTTCGATGAAGGCGGAGCGGAGTAACTTCGCGCTTCCCCAGTTGTAATTCTCGTTTTGAAGAACATCCCGTTGATCGAGCCGAGCGCTCCTGACCTTACCGAAGCACAAGACGAATTCATTGAAGTTCTCGGTGCACGCGTCCACAATCTCAAGAACATCGATGTGCGCATTCCACGCGATAAGCTCGTTGTGATAACAGGTCTTAGTGGAAGTGGTAAAAGTTCGTTGGCATTCGATACCATTCACGCCGAAGGTCAGCGTCGCTATATTGAAACGTTCAATGCTTATGCACGACAATTCCTCGGTGGCATTGAGCGACCCGATGTTGATCTGATAACAGGTCTGAGCCCGGTGATCGCGATCGAACAGAAAACGATCAGTCGCAACCCGCGTAGTACAGTGGGGACCATAACAGAGATCTACGACCTCCTCCGTTTACTCTTTGCACGTGTTGCCATTGCATACAGCTATGAGACCGGAGAACCAATGGTACGTTACACTGATAAGCAGATAACGGACCTCATCAGTGCGGAGCATTCCGGAAAGGAAGTATTGATCCTTGCACCCGTGATACGTGGTAGAAAAGGACATTACCGCGAACTCTTCGAACAATTCCTACGCCAAGGTTTTCTTCGCACACGTGTAGATGGAGTGGTGATCGAACTCACTAGCCGTCCGCGCCTTGATAGATACAAAGTGCACGACATTGAACTCGTGATCGATTGCTTGAAGGTCAAGGATAGCGACCGAAAACGCTTGAATGAAACGTGCAACACTGCTTTGAAGTACGGGAAGGGAAATCTTATGGTGGTGTATGTGCACACCAATGAAGCACGCTATCTAAGCCGTCACCTGATGTGCCCTACCAGCGGCATTGCTTATGAGGAACCCGAACCAAATCTCTTCAGTTTCAATTCACCTTATGGTGCATGCCCACGGTGTAACGGATTAGGCCAAGTAACCGAGGTCGCATTGGACAAGATCGTTCCCGACAGGAGCAAAAGTGTGAAGCGCGGTGCGATCTCTCCCCTTGGTAGTTATAAGAACAGTTGGATATTCAAGCAGATCGAAGCCGTTATTAAGACCTTCGGACATGACATCAACACACCTCTTGAGGAGATGGAGGATAACGTGCTGACCGCTTTGTTGAACGGCATGGACGAACCGCTGAAAGTGACGAGCAGCATTGGACTCAGCGATCGGAATGTGCAGTTCGAGGGCATAATTCCTTTCATCCTGGAACAAAGCGATACGGGTACGAAAGGTGCACAGAAATGGGCAGCCAGCTTCACGCACATGGTGGATTGTCCGGTCTGCGAAAGCACGCGTTTGAAGAAAACGTCGTTGTACTTCCGCCTAGGGGATAAGAATATTTCAGAGCTGGCCAATATGAGCATTGCCGACCTGCATGGTTTCATGGAAGGTCTGATCGAACGCTTGGATGAGAAAAGTGCCTTGATAGCGCGCGAAGCGGTGAAAGAGATCACTGCGCGCAGTGGTTTTTTATTGGATGTGGGATTGGATTACCTCACGCTGGACCGAAGCTCCCGCTCCCTTTCCGGAGGTGAAGCGCAACGCATTCGACTTGCTACACAGATAGGCAGCCAGCTCACAGGTGTGCTGTACATTCTGGATGAACCAAGCATCGGCTTGCACCAACGCGATGATCAGCGGCTGATCGGATCGTTACGTAATCTGAGGGACGGAGGTAACAGTGTGATCGTGGTTGAACACGACAAGGAAATGATGATGAGCTCCGATCACCTCATCGACATCGGCCCTGGCGCCGGCGAGCACGGTGGCCGGATCATGGCTGAAGGTCATCCACACACACTGGCCAAGGGTGATAGTATAACTGCCCAATACTTACGCAATGAATTGCGGATCGAGGTGCCAAAGGAACGACGTAAAGGGAACGGTGAACGCATCATTCTACGCGGTGCGAATGGCAATAACCTGAAGGATATTGATGTGGAGCTTCCGCTTGGCAAACTGATCTGCGTTACAGGTGTCAGCGGAAGTGGAAAGAGCACGCTGATAGGTGATACGCTCTACCCTATTCTCAGTAAACACTTTTATCGCAGTACCAACCATCCTTTGGAATACAAGAAGATCGAAGGAATGGAACACATCGACAAAGTGATCGAAGTGGACCAGAGTCCGATCGGTCGCACGCCACGGAGCAACCCCGCTACGTATACAGGTCTGTTCGATCATATTCGTGAATTGTATGCGCGTTTGCCCAGTGCCAAGATCAGAGGATACAAGGCTGGTCGCTTCAGCTTCAATACCGTCGGCGGCCGATGCGAAACATGCAAAGGCGCCGGTGTACGCTTAATCGAAATGAACTTCCTACCCGATGTCAGTGTGCCCTGCGAAACGTGCCGTGGTAAGCGCTATGACCGTGAAACATTGGAAGTACGGTACAAAGGAAAGAGCATAGCGGATGTACTCGCTATGCCGGTTGAAGAAGCCTTGGAAGTGTTCCAGGACATTCCACAGATCGGCATGAAGCTTAGAACACTGTTGGATGTAGGCCTCGGATATGTGACGCTCGGACAGAGCAGTACCACTGTCAGTGGCGGTGAAGCACAGCGTATAAAGCTCGCCACGGAACTCAGCAAACGCGATACCGGTAGAACATTCTACATCCTCGATGAACCGACCACCGGCTTGCACTTCGATGATGTGAAACAACTGATCCGTGTGCTGGACCGCTTGGTCGATCATGGGAATACGGTCCTCGTGATCGAACACAACATGGACATCATCAAGATTGCGGACCACTTGATCGACATGGGTCCTGAAGGTGGCGCAGGTGGTGGACAAATTGTAGCACGAGGTACGCCGGAGGAAGTAGTGATGATGGGTCGCGGACATACCGCACCTTATCTCGAGAAAGAATTGGCTTAATGGTCACCTTGCGAATAACGTGGATCGCACTTCTTGCACCGTTCGACCATTGCGTAATTGGGGTCGTGAATTTGCCTTGCTCAATCGAATGACGTGGCCTGGATCAGTACGTACCCGTTGAAAAAGAACCGTACTATCCCGTTCTACAGTACGCGCTTCTTTTCTATCCTTGTTGGCCTGCGCAACCTAGTGCATGCATACTGCACCTACCAATGACCAAGAAGACCCCTAAAGCGCTGGAAGAAAGCGAACGACGAATTAAGAAAGCATTCAAGCGCAAAGGCTGGAGCGAAATAAAGGCCAATGATAGTTGGGTGATCTTCAAAGTAATGAGCGAATTCGTGATGGGCTTTGAGGCCATGCAACGGATCCGCCCATGTGTAAGCATATTCGGCAGCGCACGTACCAAGCCGGAACATGCCGCATACAAACTAGCAGAAGAGATCGCATTCCAATTAACGGGCAACGGTTACGGCGTGATCACTGGCGGTGGCCCGGGTATCATGGAAGCGGCCAATAAAGGTGCACAGCGCGGAGGTGGTACAAGTGTTGGTCTGAACATTGATCTACCCTTTGAGCAAGAACCAAATCCTTTTATCGATAAGGAGAAGAGTCTCGATTTCGACTACTTCTTTGTGCGAAAAGTGATGTTCACTAAATATTCGCAAGGTTTCGTTGTACTTCCTGGTGGCTTCGGAACATTGGATGAACTATTTGAAGCACTAACGCTGATCCAAACACAAAAGATCGGTCGCTTCCCGATCATCCTTGTCGGAAAGAAATACTGGCAAGGACTTATCGATTGGATGCGTGCAACAATGGGCGAGCAACACGGCAACATCAACGTGGCCGACCTGGATCTATTCACGGTAGTGGACAAACCCGAGGACGCGGTAAAAGCGATCAACGCGTTCTATAGCAAGTACATGCTGAAACCGAATTTCTGAATTGTTCGTCCAATGCGGATCGCTTTTCCGGTGGACGGAGCTCCTCACCACATTATTCGGTAGCAATGTCCGAGAATATCGGCCCTGTGATCTATTTCGGTCTGCTCTTTGAACAAGTTCCTCCTTGTAATGGGAGCTGGTTCTGGAATATCAATTCGAGCTTTGCATGCATCGCGATCGATCATATTCACCTGACTCTGTGATCCGTATGGGATCCCTTAGATGGATCAGCATTAACGATCCATCAAGATCAACACCAACTTGTTCGTATTGCTTTGAACCTTAGGTTGATCGCCCAACGCCCTGCCGATACTTTTGGGCACAAGCATAGGAGTCCATTCCGTGCATTCCATACAACCGCAACATGGCCCATCAACTCGTACTCTTCATCAATCTGATCGGTGTTCTATTATTCGATGCATTCCTGATCGGTGATATCAGTATCACGCAGAACATTCCATCAACCATGGATCCGGGAACCGAGGTGCGTGTTACGGTAACGGTGAATAAGGGTGACCTGAATGGTTTCGCGAAACTCCAACTGGACCTACCTGTTGGAATGACCGCAACAGCGATCGAGACCAAGGGTGCATCGTTCACGTTCGCGGATCAGAAAGCAAAATTCATATGGATGGCACTGCCTTCCACACCAACATTCAAGGTGACCTATACCCTATCCGCGGAGCCATCAGCTTCTGGAAATTTACCAATAATCGGCCGCTTCTCGTACATTGAGGACAACGAACGCAAAACATTCGACCTCCCAACGACCACGGTCAATCTTGGCACCTACAGCGCAGCGCAGATCACAGAGGAGCCCGCATCGAATTCCACAGAAGAAGTTACGGACGCAGCTGAAGAAGCTGAACATGGTGTTGTCGGTGATGAAACTTCCACTATGATCGGGATCGGTACCTCGAAGTCAGAGCCATCACCTTCCGTGGATCCTTCACCTTCCAATGTTCCAGTCCCACCAACACCAACCGCATCGAAACCTGTACCTGCGGTTACTATACCTCCGGTGACAAAACCTGCGGCCAGCACTACTCAACCAACGCCCGCTGCAAAAACACAGAACCAGACCGTCCCTGAAACAACACCTCCGGTTCCAAACGCTGCAGTTGTAAGCAATGCTGCTGGAACGGCACCAATGCAAGGCAAAGGCGAAGTGTCGAGCAAGCGCAAGGTCACGGTCATTACTGCTGAAGAAATGCTTGTTGAGGTCACCATTATCAAAGGAGCCATCCGCGGTTTCGGAAAACTTCAAGAGGTCATTCCTGCTGGCTTTTCAGCGGTGGAAAAGAACAGCGCGGATGCCATCTTTACGACCCAGGACCGTATCCTGAAATTCGTTTGGCTGAACTTACCCGCTAAGAACGAAGTAACCGTCGTATACAAATTGCGTAGCAATGATCCTGGTGTTACGGGTGAGCGCAGCATAGATGGTGAGTTCGGTTACTTGTTGGATGACGAAACGCAGAAATGCACGACCGGAACTACAAAATTCTTGGTCGGTCCGGATGCTTTGATCGCGAACGGACCTGAAATAACCGAGAACATTCCGACACCTGATCCAGTTGAGACCAGCGATGTACCTGTACCAACACCTGAGGTTGACCCAATAACACCATCGCAACCTCAGGAAACTGCGGATACCCCCGAGCCCGCAACGGAAAAGGAAATGCGTCCGGAAGTAACACAGGAACCTATTGTTGCCGAACGTAGTACGATCCCTTCACCTGAAAAAGGAATTACCTTCAAAGTGCAGATCATTGCGGGACATAAGGAAGTGAGCCGGTCATACTTCCGCGTTCTGCATAATTTCTCGGGTTCATACAGCATGGAGCGCCATCAGGGATGGATCAAATATGTAACAGGTAGTTTCACAGCATATAAAGATGCACGCGATCAACGCAACAGCTATGTTCAAGCAGGCAATAACTTTCCCGGCCCATTCGTAACTGCATATAACAATGGTGAGCGCATAACGGTGCAGGAAGCATTGGTGCTTTCCAACCAGAAGTGGGCATCGTAATGACCAACTGAACAGGAACATATGCCCCGTTCTCCACGCAACCTCATTGGCCCGCAAAAATTGGCGGGTCTTGGGCTATGGATAGGTGTCTGCCTGTTCAGCGCAACTTCAGTTGTTGCACAATCCGACAGTACAACTACTTCGTTGCCTGAAGCTGTCACAGAAGTGGAGGAATCCGGAACGAGCGGGTCCGGTATTCTTGGCCTTAAACCTCACATTGCAGTAGGGATAGGTATGTTCGCGTTTTATGGAGATGTCGGCAACGACCACAAGAATTATAACCCATTGGTAACGCGTTTGGGTTATGAATTGCGTGCTTCCGCACCACTGACACCTTGGCTTGAAGGAGGTCTCTACGCCATGCATGGGCGTTTGGGAATGAACGAACGAAGTCTGCTCCGGAACATCAACTTTGAGTCTCGCGTTACCATTGGTGGTTTTCAATTGAAGTATAATTTCCTTCAACTTCTGCCCGACGACCACGCAGTTGAACCGTATATTTCAGTTGGTTTCGAATCCGTGGAATTCCTCACCAAGACCGATCTACATGATGCACAAGGCAGGTCGTACAACTATTGGAGTGATGGAACCATACGCGATGTTGCAGAAAATGCAGCGAACGCTGGTGACGCAGTGATCATTCAACGGGATTATTCTTATGAAAGCGACGTTCGTGAACAGAATGTGGATGGTTTTGGGAAATACAGCGAAAGCACGTGGGCCGTTCCTGTCGGCGTAGGTGCTCGATTGGACATGGGCGGAGGGTTCGACTTCCGTATTGGAACCACCATGCACTTCACCTTCGATGATAAGGTCGATGGTATTACGGCATCGAGCCTTGGAGATCGAAAAGGTGATGCTAAGAATGACAAATTCCTTTTCTCATCGTTCTCCATCGGATATGGTATTTCCATGGATCGAATGAAAAAGAAGAAAATGAAAATGACTCCGCTCTCCAAGGAAGAGTTGGACCTTATCGTATTGAACGATGACGAGGACGCCGATGGTGTATTGGACATGAACGATATATGCCCACACACACCTACTGGTTTCCAAGTGGACATTCATGGCTGCCCTAGCGATCGGGACGGGGATGGTGTACCGGACGAATTGGATGATGAACCGGATTCCGCTCTAGGCGCTCTTGTGGATGTGAAAGGTGTGACCTATACTGATGAGGCATTCCTTCAACGCCACTTGTCCTACTTGGATTCCGGTGTGGTGAATGTCGTTGCATCGCGGAGGGAATCTTTCGGTCCAATGCCGCCAAAAGCCGCATCGAAACGAGTGTACGTTGTAAAAGTGGGTTCAAAGGTCGAAGGCATAAGCGAAGAACTCATCCAGAAGATATTGAGCATTCCTGATGTTCGCACGATCGAACGCGGAGACACTACCTTTTATGTGGTCGGTAATTACGACGCTATCCCCGAGGCATTGCGCCGTGAACTGGAATTGAAAGGCATGGGCATCGAGAGCTTGGTCATGGCCGAAGAGAATGGAAAGCTGATCGATGTTTCCAAGGAAACGGCATCGGACAGGGAAAAATTGAAGGGAATGGGCGCAGGCGATGTGAACCGGAATGTTACGGTCCGTGTTCAGCTAGGCGCATTCAGATACAAACTTTCGGATAATATATTCAAGGATATCAATGATCTTATTGTGGTCAAGGGCGATGATGGTCTTACACGGTACTACACAGGATCGTACACGGATATCAACATTGCCGCTGCGCAGAAGATCCAGATGCTTTTGAAAGGCTTTGAAGGTGCCTTCCTTGTGGCGTTCAAAGAAGGTAAACGTGTATCGATCGTTGAAGCAGGAGCACAGCTCACTGGTCCGGAGGATCTGAGTTCACTTGCTCCGAGCATCATCAATCCTGAAGTCCTCCGCTATCGGATCCAAGTGGGTAACTTCATAGGTGATGTTCCATTGGAGACGATGAAGAAATTGATCGGTATGGGTGATATTACCGCGATCCCTACTCCGCCCAGTGGTGTACGTTACTTCTATGGTGCATTCAAAGACCGTCATGCTGTTGATGATGCTACCATTGCGATCCAGAAAAAGGGCTTCCCCGATGCCTTTGTCGTAGGCGAAATGAACGGACACATTATTCCAGCGGATCAAGCAGACGAGCTGTTCGGGAAGTAAATTGTGAACTTCTTTGGTCGTTGCACTATCGGTCAGATCTTCGCTGCAATACCAACGCCACATTTTGCGTTCCCACTTAGCCTCCTAACTTGGCGGTACGCACAACCAATGGCGGCGAGTGCGGATCAATCAATTTGCTATGCATTCTATTTCTTGGAACCTGCGCGCTTTTAGTTTCAGTGTGATCCTATCCTTCGTGTTCATTGGTTGTAGGACCAGCGATACTAAATTCTCACCTGACGCCGCATTTACACCATACATCCCGGCCTTCACCACCGGCCATATTTCGGCACGCTCCCCTATTCTGGTGCGGATCACCCAAGATCAACGTTGGAAGGATTCTTCATTGGCCACTATCCAAAAAGTGTTCGACTTCAGCCCGTCGATCAACGGTACGGCATATTGGCACGATGAACTCACGGTAGGTTTCCGTCCGGCAGAACGCTTGCAGCAGGATCAGACCTATTCAGTGGAATTCGAACTTGGCGATCTCGTGCATGTGCCGAAGAACCTGAGCACCTTCAAATTCCAAGTAACCACCTTCCGCCAAGGCGTTGACGTGCGTATTACGGATATGCAATCGTTGAGTGCCACCGACCTCGAATGGCAGCGGCTTATTGTTTCGGTCTATACCAGTGACGATGCCACGGACCAGGATCTGGCAGGTTGTTTCAATGCGATACAGAACGGAAGGAATGGGGATCTGCCACTCACGTGGGAACACGAGCCGAATGGCCACTATCACCGATTCACCGTTGATAGTGTGCGTAGGAGCGATGCCGCCTCGGTAGTTGATATCAGTTGGAACGCCGACCGGATAGGCAGCGATGATAAAGGAGCCCTTCCGTTCGATGTGCCGGCGATCGGTGAGCTCGCGTTGATCAGTGCCACGACCTTCAGTGACGGTGAACAATATGCCACGCTACTGTTCTCAGACCCATTGGACCCTGCGCAAGACCTCAAAGGGATCGTAGGAATAGCTGGTACGGATGAACTACGCATTAGCATTGATGGCAATAAGCTGGTCCTCTACCCGACCGAACGGTTAAGTGGCGAGCAACAAGGCTATGTGAGCAAGTCGGTGAAGAACGTGAACGGAAAAGAATTGGGTAAGGATGTAACGGTAGAGCTCACCTTCGAAGAACTGAAACCTGCTGTGCGCATGGTGGGTAAAGGCGTGATACTGCCATCAGGTGAAGGAATGGTAATGCCGTTCGAAGCCGTGAACCTGAGTGCCGTTGACGTGCGCGTGGTCCGTATCTACGAGAGCAATGTCTCGCAATTCCTACAGGTGAACGCATTGGATGGTGATCGCGAATTGGCACGCGTTGGTCGTTTGGTTGCGCGGAAAACCGTTACGCTGAAAACAACTGATGCACCCGATCTTGGTCGGTGGAACAAATTCTACCTCGATCTGGAACAGTACTTCAAGGCTGAACCAGGTGCGATCTATCGCGTTGATCTATCCTTCAGCCGAAAGCATTCCGTGTATCCCTGCGAAGGAGTGATCACTGATGATGACAGCCCCGAACGCGAACAAAGTTGGGAACAGGAACAAGCCGCATACGACCTTGTGAACGACTACTATTACTACGACGACTATTACTACGAGGACTACGACTACAGGGAACGTGAAGACCCTTGCACGCCCTCCTACTTCGTGAACCGCGGCTCGGTCAGCCGAAATTTGATCGCCTCGGACCTCGGCCTGATAGCCAAAGTGGGCAACGATGGTTCCATGCTCATCGCCGTAAGTGACATTCGCACTACAACACCCTTGAGCGGCGTAAAACTCGACGTGCTGGACATGCAACGCAAGAGCATGGCTCAAGTGGTCACTGACCGTGAAGGCCTTGCCACACTGCCTCCAAGTAAACACAAGCCGTTCCTATTGGTGGCCAGCAAAGGCACCCAACGAGGCTATTTGAAATTGGATGACGGATCGTCATTGAGCGTTAGTGAATTCAGTGTTGAAGGGGCTTCCATCGACCGTGGGATAAAAGGTATGCTCTATGGTGAACGCGGCGTTTGGCGACCGGGCGATTCGCTCTATCTCAGTTTCATTCTTCAGGACGCACTGCATAAATTACCGAAGGATCATCCAGTGGTTCTTGAACTCACGGATCCGCGTGGAAGGCTGGATCAGAAACATGTTCGTACATCCAGCGTCAATGGTATGTACGTATTCCGGTGTGCTACGGCTGCTGAGGCCCCAACTGGTTTCTGGCATGCTACGGTGACCGTGGGCGGGACTTCATTCCACAATACGATCCGCATTGAAACGGTGAAACCCAACCGCTTGAAAGTGTTGTTGGAAGTACCGAATGATAGGATCGACGCCGGTTCGGGGAACGTGATCAAACTGAAGTCGCATTGGTTGCATGGTGCTCCTGCGCGTGATCTCAAAAGCCGCGTTACGGTGACCATGTCGCGTGGAACTCCAAAATTCAAAGGCTACGATAAATATGAATTCAATGACTTGCGGACCTGGGTGCCAGAAGAAGAACAAGTGGCTTTCGACGGCACGTTGAGCGCAGAGGGTGAAACATCATTTACCTTGAACGTGGAGACCGGTAAGAGTGCTCCGGCAATGATCAATACCAACATAGTTACACGGGTATTCGAGGCGGGTGGTGATGCCAGTATGGACCGCCAAAGTTTTCCCTATTACCCGTACACCAGCTATGTCGGCATACAACCGCCGACGCTCAATTCCGCGTGGGGTACCATGCACACGGATACGACCTATGCCATCGGTGTTGTCTCCATCGATGCGGACGGAAAGGCCTTGGGTGGCCATCAACTGAAAGCACAGATCTACAAGTTGAACTACAATTGGTGGTGGGATGGCGATATCGACGGGAACGCGAATTACATCAGCTCACCAAGCGTGGAACTTCGAAAAGAGGAGATACTGACCACCGATAGCAAAGGCAGAACAAAACTGAAATTCCGGATCGATAGGCCTGAATGGGGCCGATTCGCAGTACGCATTACCGACCCTGCAAGCGGCCATGCCAGCGCATTGCAAGTGTACATGGATTGGCCCGGTTGGGAGGGCCGTTCGCGCCGAGAAGACCCTGAACAGGCCGCGATGCTGAGCTTCAATGCCGACAAGGAGAAGTACAACGTAGGTGAGCAAGCAACGCTAACGATCCCGTCAGCAGGCACCGGACGCGCGTTGATCAGTTTGGAAACAGGATCGCGAGTGATCGATGCTGAATGGGTGGAATTGAAGGACAAGGAAACCAAATACACGTTCCTTGTTACGGCTGACATGGCGCCGAATGTCTATGCACACGTTACATTGATCCAACCACACGAAAAAACGTTGAACGACCTTCCGATCAGGTTGTATGGCGTGATACCGATCCTGGTGGAAGATGCCAATACGCATTTGGAGCCATTGATCACCATGGCCAGTGAAGTACGCACCGATATACCCTTCACTATTGAAGTGAGTGAAAAGAACGGCGACGGCATGACCTATACGCTCGCCATTGTTGACGAGGGCTTATTGGACCTTACGCGCTTCAAGACCCCGGACCCATGGAACCATTTCTACGCTCGGGAAGCGCTGGGTGTGCGCACCTTTGATCTGTACGATCAGGTGATCGGTGCTTTTGGAAGACAATTGCAACGTATTCTGGCAATGGGTGGCAGCGACGATGCCGGACCAGCAGAAGGTGCCCGTGCAAACCGTTTCAAACCCGTAGTGCGTTATGTTGGGCCCTTTACGATCGCTCACGGTAAGAAAGCAAAACACAGTTTCACCATCAGCAATTACGTTGGCTCGGTCCGTGTTATGGTAGTGGCCACCGATGGTGAAAAAGCCTACGGTAATACAGAAAAAACAGTCCCCGTCCGCAAGCCATTGATGGTATTGGCAACCATGCCGCGCGTGCTTTCTCCAGGTGAATTGGTCGATCTGCCGGTAACCGTTTTCGCCATGGACGCGAAGGTGAAGAACGTTTCGGTGAAACTGGAACCCAACGACATGCTCATCCCCGAAGGACCGGCAGAAAAGAACATCACTTTCAAAACTACAGGTGACCAGGTGGTGACCTTCAAAGTGCGCGTGAAGGAAGGTATCGGTGTTGCCAAAATGAAAGTTACGGTGGCCGGTGCGGGAGAAACAGCGTATGAAAAGATCGAGCTACAAGTTCGCCAACCTAACCTACCTGTTACGGATGTTACCGAAACGGCACTGGAACCCGGTCAGTCATGGACGCATACGCCACAAGCGCTTGGAGTGACCGGTACAAATAGCGCGTACGTGGAAGTAAGCACCATTCCACCGGTGGACATGACACGGCGCTTACAATATTTGATCGACTATCCCCATGGTTGCTTGGAACAGACCACCTCCAAAGCATTTCCACAATTGTATATCGGCAACGTGATGGAACTGCCCGATCGCTTCGTGCAACAGATGCGCGCGAACGTTGAGGGTGGGCTGCGTAAAATGACACAATTCCAACGCAGTGATGGGTCATTCAACTATTGGCCGGGTGGTGACAATTACGATACATGGACATCGGTCTACGCGGGTCATTTCTTGATCGAAGCCGATCGTCTAGGTTATGCAATTCCCGGAAACCTGAAAACCAATTGGCTCGCATTCCAACGCAAGGCAGCACGAGATTGGAACAATTCCACTTCGCAAGGCTGGACGCGACAGCAAACACAATTCACACAAGCATACCGTCTGTACGTTCTAGCATTGGCGAAGAGCAATGAGATCGCGGCCATGAACCGTTTGCGGGATCAGAGCGGCTTGGATCTTCGAACCAAATGGATGCTTGCAGCGGCCTACGCCCGAATTGGTCAAGTTGATGCGGCGAAAGCATTGGTGAAGGATCTGGAAACGAATGTGCCACAGTACACCGAAATGTACTGGACCTACGGCAGTGATCTGCGCGATGAAGCACTGATCGCCGAGGCATTGCTCGGTATGGGAGAGACGGCAAGGGCCGCAGCTGTTGTGCAACGCATTAGCAAACGACTGAGTGCAGAAAGTTGGTATAGCACACAAAGCACCTGCTTCGGACTTATGGCAGTAGCGCGACTTACAGAGAAGAGCCAACTCGGTAAAGGGCTGAGTTATTCCATAACCCTAGGTGGTAAGTCGCAGGATAAATTCTCCGAAAAAGCGATCAGCAGAACAGAACTTACAATACCCGATGGAAAGGCTTCTGTTGCGCTGAACAACACAGGCAAGAACCTGCTGTACGTCCGAGTGGTGCGTACAGGTACACCGTTGGCTGGTGAGGAGCGTGCAAGTAAGAATGGTCTTAACATGGCCGTATCCTATGAGAATCTTAACCACGACCCCATAGATCCGAAACGCATTGAACAGGGAACCGATTTCATTGCTGAGGTAACGGTGTCACATCCGGGCATACTTGGACCCTATTACCAGTTGGCGCTTACGCAAGTATTCCCCGGCGGTTGGGAGATCAGGAATTCGCGGATGGAAGGCAACGAGAATGGCACGGCCAGCGACTACTTCACCTATCAGGACATCCGTGATGATCGCGTTATGACCTACTTCGATCTGTACAAAGGGCGCTCGGTAACGTACCGGTTGATGATGAATGCTGCATACACAGGGCGGTATTATTTAGCTGGTGCGCACTGTGAGGCGATGTATGATCACACCGTGAACGGAAGAAGCCAAGGACAATGGATCGAGGTAGTGAAACCCGGTAGAGCGCAATAACGCTCGTACTATTTACGGTCGGGCTTGGAGATCGGGCTGGTCGCTCCCAGGCGCGGTACCATCTCATTGGTCACCCACGGATAACCCTTATTCTTCAAGGGCAATACGGCCATCCACTTATCAGTCTCTGCGTACTCCTTGATCGTCCGGTTGCGGCGCAGCAAAAGACGTTTGAGATAACTGCGAACGAACAACCTGTCCGCGATCTGACCAAGGATCCCCAATGGACTCCGATAGTCCACGACATCGATCATCAATGTTCGTTCGTTCGATTTGGATTCGAACCGATGCACGTGTGTGAAACTCGCGAAGATCCCCTTCACCATCACATCAACGAAATGTGAAGAATTCTGGAATTCAGTTATCTGCGATGTCATCGTTTGATAAATACCGAAATGCCGTGCCCTCCAGGTCACCGTTTCACCCTCTTTGATCAATCCACTGGTTCGACCTGCGATAGCATTTTCATCTGTATGCACAGTGGAGATCTTATGAAGATCGATACTTCTTGCGAGATCGAAGACAAGTTGCTTTTCAGCACCGATCTCCGTGATCAATTTGATCCGTGGCATAGTCCATGCGGTGCGAGACGCGTTCTATTCCAATTGTTAACGAACGGCTAATCTACTACCTGAAACCCGTAATCCGCGCTCTTCCAAAGCGATCACGTAAGTCCCTGGTGCCCAATTAGCCACATTCAATTCCAATGATGAGCGGTTTCCAGTGCTGCTGGAATGAACGATACGCCCGGTAAGGTCCAGGACCACTACACGATCGATCCCGGCCAACTCCATGGGCCACGATACGGTAATATGATCTGTTGCAGGATTCGGGAAAACCTGTGGATCAACATCATGAACCAATTCCTCGATGCCGATCGCCCCACATGGATCGTATGACCCATCGAGCGTCAACGCTGTACTGTTCGGTGCTAACCAAAAATTCAATTTTTCATTGGCCGGGTTCAGGTTGCCAGTCCAGTGCTGGGAGAACTTTCCGAAATAATCCGGTTGGTTCGGACCGGTCATGGTACCGCATGCGGATAGCGTGCAACATGAGAACCCGCCTGTAAGTGTTCCTATTACACGTTTCGAGGTATTCACCAAACTCGCACCAGAACTCCCCGGTTCCGTAACACCATGACCATTGGCAGTACCTGTCCATGCCACCCGCCAATGTGTATCAGGCAGCGTTGTACCCCATACCGCAGTGTACGTCTGAGTGCTGAAACTGCTGACCTTCTTTACGTCACCATCCGGGTGGTGAATGCACCTTCCGGCGTTAACCGTGCTCCCTGTAGCATCCCAACCGGCAAAATAGGCGTCGAATTCCGCTGGTACTTGTCCATTCATTTCAAGCAACATGAAATCCGATCCCTGAGCTCTCCCATTTGCATCGATATCGTTGCTACCCGCACGTTTCAAACAACCTGTCACTACCTGATCAAGTGCTCCGTCCGAACCACTACAATCCGAGCGTTGATAATTGAAGAAGAATTGATAGTTGTTGAAATTGTCTTCCGTTGATCCATCTCCACAGTGCATAGCGGTCAACACATACGGTTTACAGTCCAGGTCCGTGTTGTTCATCAGTGTCCCGGAACACCTACCGGTACCTGCCGGAACCACGACCCGGATCCGAACTACGGCATCTCGTACCGTTTCATAACCGACCCCTTCTGAACAGTTCACATCAACCTCGCAACTACCCGACTTCTCCTGTACTATATCGCGGTAAGCGTGTGATAACGCTGAGATAGTAAATGCCTCAACATTCGTTCGCAGCGATGGCCCACTATAGGTAACGATGCACGTTCCGCCGTAGACCATTGGCGTAGAGAACGAACCGTCTTGTCCGATATCATTCTGTGTGTATCCTCCAAAATGCTGTTCACCGCCTACATCGAATACATCCAACCGCGCTTCTTCAGCTAGCTGAACATTTCGGAAGAACAATTCCGTGGCAAGTGCTTCGCTGGATCTTATCCGAATTCGCCAAACCTTATCGCCATTGGCCAAGGTGCCCCATGCACCGTGTGAGGTCGTGCTCACTTCAATTGGTAGAAATCGGCCATATAAACGCAATGCGCCGTTCTGCTCTCGCAGAATATCATCGAGTTCGGCTGTTCGTTGATCGAATGAAGGTGCGGAATGTTCAGGGATGCGGATGTGATCCGCGTGCGCTGGATATAGGTCATTCACCTCACCAACCTGATCTTGGGCGCGGCTTACACACACTATCAAAAGCAAACCAAGAAATGCAAAAATGGATCTCCACATAGTTCGAACGCAATAGGGATCGAACGACGAATTTACGGCGTTGTTGTTTCCTCGTGTTTGGATCATTATCACAACGGTGCAATTTCTTTCGGGTTTCTGAGGTTATTTCAAACAACGGACCTTTGCCCTGCATGCCTCTTGTGTCAACAGAACGCCTCGTGACTGCTGAACCGACAATCGCTGTTGGAAAATTGGCCCCGGGCATATATCAACTAATCGCAACTGATAACGATCAACGCTATCTTGGTCGCTTGGTTGTTGAATAATATGAGTCTACGTCAAACTTGTATGCTGCTTTTTTCCACTTTTATTTGTGGCTCTCCTACGCTTCACTCACAGACGTTTTTTGAAAGTGTGGGGGGTGGGATGAGTAATGAGGTGCGGAACTTTACAATATCACCTGACTCGACACACCTTTTAACTGTGGGCAAATTCGCATGGGTGAGGAATGATAGCCTTAGAGCAAATGGGCTAGCGCAATGGGATGGGCAAACATGGGACATTGCACCTTTCGCTGGAGGCAGCGGTGATACTTCAGCTTATGGATATGAGAATATACCAGTGTTATCGGTAGAGGTTTTTCATGATACCGTTTTCATATCATTCCTTGGTTCCAACTGGCAACTTGATCCTGATATTGCAACTACAGCGTTCTTAGCTAATGGAGTATGGTACCCATGCGGTAACCCAAATAGTATGGATAACGTTTTACTTGAGAATAACCGTTTATTTACAGGAAGTCAAATTGACACTGTCACTAACCTCGTAGCTCACGGAATTCATGAGTGGTTAGGCGGCGAATGGCGGGAATTACCTAATTCGCCGATCAGCCCTAGTGCAGGCATTTATGCTTCGGCCTATTGGCATGACCAATATTATTTCGCTGGCGTGTTTATTGCCCTTGGTTCCAGAAAGGTTGTTGCATACGATGGTGATTCTACATGGTCGCCACTTGGCGAGGGTATAGTAGGAAATTACTTGAATTGCATTGAAGGTCATGGTGATTCTCTGTACGTTGGGGGGTTCTTCCAAAACCCCTCTCGGCATATTGCTATTTGGGATGGTTCCGACTGGCATCCGTTCTTTCCAGAGGTGGAATTTGTTGGTCAGGTGCAAGGTCTCAAATCGTACGACGGCTCTCTCTATATCAAAGGAATTTATCACTTCGTTGGTGATAACACCTTGTATGGGATCTTGCGCTGGGATGGGCATTCGCTTTGCGCTTTGGGTGGCCCATATGATGCCGATAGTGGCTTGGCATTTGAAGTTTTTCAAGGGGACTTATACTCTGGAATTGCTCCGGTATACATGCCTCTTTATCAACAATACATCGCCAAACTACCTCTTGAAAATATTGTCCCCTTCGCCTGCGTAGTGCCTTCACTTGTTGGCGTGTCAGAAATCGAACCCACCAGCGGCGAGCTATCCATATTCCCCAACCCTGCAAGTAGTTCGGTCAACATTTCGTTTCCCGCTGGGGTTATTGGGCAACGAATTGAAATTTCCAATGCCTTAGGGCAGGTTATTTATTCTGAACCGGTTTCTGGGTTCAACTCACAGATCTCTTTGACGCGCGTTGCTCCTGGTGTCTATCAAGTAACTGCGTACAGTAATGAGGGGCGTTATTTTAGCAGGGTGTTGGTGGAGTGAGCAATCCCCCTTCTCGATCTTACTCCGTTAGCACAATTTCTTGGAGGCATCTGAGGTTCTTTGAAACAACGGATCTTTGTCCTGCATGCCCCGCACCATCCAACGTGTTCTCCGAAGATCAAGATGGCCTGTACTGGTTCTCTCACTATTATGGGCTTGGGCGAAATGGGGCCCAATGGATCCACTTTTCAGTTCGCCTCGCTCCACCGTTCTGGAGGATAGGAATGGCGCATTCCTTGGAGCCACTGTTGCTGCGGATGGTCAGTGGCGCATGCCGGTTGCGGACAGTATACCTGCACGGTTCGAGCAGTGCATACTGGAATTCGAGGATCGGAACTTCAGATCGCATTGGGGCATTCACCTACCCTCTTTGGTACGTGCAGTGAAGCAGAACTATCGTGCTGGTAGAGCTGTCAGTGGTGGCTCCACCATTACCATGCAAGTTGCGCGAATGGCTACGCAGCACAGAAACCGTAGCTACATGAACAAGCTGCTGGAAGTGATCTTGGCCCTTCGTCTCGAGGTACGCTACAGCAAAGATGAGATCCTTCAGTTGTATGTCGCCAATGCACCATTCGGTGCAAACGTTGTTGGCTTGGAAGCTGCTGCATGGCGTTGGTATGGTCGATCACCAGTTGCGCTGAGCTGGGCGGAGAATGCATTGCTAGCTGTACTGCCGAATGCACCTTCACAATTGCACCCAGGCCAAGGTCGAGGCCCTCTGAAAAAGAAGCGGGATCGCCTGCTTACACGGCTGCTTCAAACACAGGTGTTGGACTCATTGGAATGGAAACTGGCAGTGGAGGAACCTTTGCCCGATGCGCCGCACCCATTACCGCGGTTGGCTCCACACCTGCTTGCTACACTGCAACATAGCGGATCCGAAGGGACACGGATCACCAGCACATTGAACGCAGCAATGCAACAGCGGTTCAGCACCATGATGGAGCGCTACGCGATCAGCCTGCAAGCCAATGAAGTACATAACGCCGCCATGTTGATCCTCGATGTACCTACGGGTGAAGTGCTGGCCTATGTCGGCAATCTTAGATCCGCAGGTCCGCAACACGCCGGTGCTGTTGATATCATTCAGTCCAGAAGAAGCACCGGAAGTTTGTTAAAGCCATTCCTGTACGCCGATATGCTACAAAGCGGCGAGCTGATGCCGGATCAGTTGGTTGCCGATCTCCCGACCCATTACGACGGTTTCGCACCGCGCAACTACGATGATGGTTATGACGGTGCTGTGCCAGCTTCGCAAGCGCTTGCCAGATCGCTGAATATACCGGCGGTGCGAGCGTTGCACGTGCATGGTATTGAACGCACATTGCGGATGTTACGATCCATGGGGCTGGACCATGTGGATAGAAGCGCAGGGAATTATGGCCTTTCATTGATCATCGGTGGCGCCGAAAGCACGCTATGGGAGCTGGCAGGTGCCTATGCTTCCATGGCGCGAGTTCTTCTCAATTACACCGGTGACCGGAGTTCAAGTTCTGAGGACATTCACCCTCCTTATGCGATCATGAACGCAGATCGTACACCCAATAATGCTGGACCACCTGCCTTATCAGCCGGTGCAATTCACCATACCATCGCAGCACTTCAACAATTGAACAGACCTGACATGGAGGCCGGCTGGCAGCACTTTTCCGGTAGCGAGCAGATCGCTTGGAAGACCGGGACCAGTTTTGGACATCGTGATGCTTGGGCCATCGGAATTACGGATCGCTATGCTGTAGGCGTATGGACAGGAAATGCCAGTGGTGAAGGTAGACCTGGGCTGACCGGGACGTTGGCTGCGGCACCATTGCTGTTCGAAGCATTCGGTGCGTTACCGGATGGAAGTGGATTCGACCCACCGTTCGATGAACTGGAACACATGAATGTTTGCCGTTCCAGTGGGTCTCGCGCAGGAGTTGATTGCAACGTAGTGGATACCCTATGGATCGTTGCGAACGCCTCACAAACATCACTTTGCCCCTATCACCAGCGGATCCTTGTCAATGAAACCGGTACCGAACGCGTTCGTCCTGGACCCAATGCGCACATGAAAAGTTGGTTCGTATTGCCTCCCGCTATGGAGCACTATTACGTAAAATCACATTCGAACTATAGAACAATACCACCATGGGCCGTAGGTGACATATCAGTGGAGGGTATTTCCCAGATCGAGATGATCTACCCAGAGAACAATGCCCAGCTCCTTATCCCCACACAATTGAAAGGTACCACAGGAATGATAGTGCTACAGGCCGCACATAGGGATCCAGATGCTTCGCTTCACTGGGATCTGGATGGTGAACCTATCGGAACAACTGTGCATGATCATGAGCTCACAACTCTATTGAGCAACGGATCTCACGCACTGACCCTTACCGATCAATACGGAAGAAAACTTGTAACGCACTTCGATAGTAAAGTAGGTGGATCAAGGGACTAAGTTCTATTTCACGTCATATACCATCAAGACAACGATCTTTACGCACCAAATGCGAGCATTCCTCTTCACTGCGGCACTTACCTTTTGTACGTTCAGTTACGCACAACCGGACACGCTTTACGTACCCGATGGCGATCGCACTTACGCGTATGCTGTCGTGTATGAGCCTATTGAACCCTCTGAGCAATACACGCTCATCGGGCACTATGCGCATGCACCTAATGCTGTTGCTGTTCAGCTGATGATGAAACGTGGAAAACCGAGTGGTGTTTATCGCGCATTCTATCCTAGTGGCAGACCATTGATCTTCGCCGTGTATGGATACGGTACGTTGCATGGGGATTGGACCGAGTACGATGAACAAGGCCGTGTAACGTTGAAAGGCCAATATCGGAACGGCACACGAGAGGGGATCTGGGCCTTCCGATCGCAAGGAATAGTCGGCCATTACAAAAAAGGACTCAAGCACGGCAAGTGGAAGTACTTCGAAAAACGAAAACTGGCACGTGTTTCGAAGTACTCCAATGGCAAGCTGCGAAAAGGAAGTGAATTCTACATCCGTTAACGCAACTTAACTCTGTTAGGAAACCGTTACCCACCATATCTCGTTACATTGCATCATGCGCTCTAGCTTCAATCCATTTTCTCGCGGCACTTTGTTTGTTCTATCCATGATGGTCTTCGCTGCTTCTGCACACGCGCAGATCAACACAGGATCCGCTGCCAAAGTGGAGTCGTTGCTCTACCATATCAATAAAATGTATGTGGATAGTGTGGACGACGAACAGTTGATCGATGCGGCCATTGTGAGCATGCTTGAGGAATTGGATCCTCATTCCATTTACATCCCCCGAGAGGATCTGGAAGATGTGAACGAGCCTTTGAAAGGTAATTTCGAAGGGGTCGGTATCCAGTTCAACATTGTAAAGGATACGATCTATGTGGTGGACGCCATTGCCGGTGGGCCCAGTGAACGTCTCGGGATCCGTGCAGGTGATCGCATCATTGGGATAGATACCGAAAATGTGGCCGGTGTCGGTTTCAAGAACAGCGATGTTATGGACCGCCTACGTGGCAAGAAAGGATCCAAGGTGAATGTATCCATACTGCGCAGAGGCGAACCAAACCCATTGGAATTTACGATAACGCGTGACAAGATCCCGATCTATAGTGTTGAAGCCGGTTATATGGCAACACCATCCATCGGATACATAAAAGTGAGCCGGTTCAGTGCTACCACGATGACCGAATTCCGAAGCAAGCTGGATGAATTGAAAGCACTTGGAATGGAGGACCTTGTGCTGGACCTGCAAGGGAATGGCGGTGGCTATTTGCGCACGGCCATTGATATGGCGGATGAATTCCTTGGTGACAAAAAACTCATTGTCTATACCGAAGGCCGCACATCTCCGCGTGATGATACCTATGCTACCAAGGATGGTCGAATGGAGAAAGGCAAACTTGTTGTGATGGTGGATGAAGGTTCAGCTAGTGCCAGTGAGATCGTTAGCGGTGCAATTCAGGATTGGGACCGTGGGCTGGTGGTCGGTCGTCGTTCCTTCGGAAAAGGGTTGGTCCAGCGACCGGTAATGTTACCCGATGGCTCTGCGGTGCGTCTCACGGTCTCCAGGTATTATACCCCTTCGGGCAGGTCGATCCAAAAACCGTATGATGAAGGTGTTGAAGCCTATCAGCGTGAACGGATAGAGCGTCTTGCAAAAGGAGAGTTATCAAGTGTTGACAGCATCCATACGACAGATACCGTTAAGTTCTTTACCATGAACAAACGCATTGTTTATGGTGGTGGAGGTATCATGCCCGACGTGTTCGTACCCATTGATACGACGTTGAGTTCACCCTATTTCGGCCAGCTGGTGCGAAAAGGCATACTGAACACATACGCCTTGGCCTATGTGGATGAGAACCGTAGAACACTGCTTACCCAATACCATAATGTAGCCGAGTTCGATAAGGACTTTGTCATTGGTCCGGACCTTTTCAAGGGATTGGAACGAGCAGCTGAACAGGAAGGCGTTGAGATGGACCCTGCCGATAAGATCCGCTCGAAGGACCTTATCGCCTTGCGATTGAAAGCACTTATCGCGCGTGACCTATGGGACACTTCTGCCTATTGGCAGGTGATCAACACTGATAATCCTGTTGACCGCACTTTCCAGCGGGCCATTGAAGCACTATCGGACAATACCTTCCAAAAATTAGGAATGGCGAAACCGTAGGTGCATTGATAAGTGGACGATCGACGGAAAAGTCAGCTTCTGGACGATAGATCAATTCTGTTAACAGTTTGCCAATCCTTGTCCTGATCGATCCGGAACCCTTAAATTTGCAATCCGAAACGAAACCCACGTTATGAAAGACAAGATCCAGATAGCCCTCCTTTCCGTTATCGCAATTGCTTTGGTGGCTTTGGCCGTGAAGCAGTTCAGCGGTGCGTCCGATGCAACCAGCGGTATTACTGCTTCGAACCCAAGCGGTTCATCGAGCATTGTAGCAAACCCAGCAACGCCCGGTGAGACCTTCGACCCGACCGCTGGTGCAACCGAGAAAGTAGATAATACGCCCAAGACCACTGCGACCTTTGGCAACTACGAGCACGATTTCGGTAATATCAAACAAGATAGCGAGAACGCATACACGTTCAGCTTTACCAACTCCGGTACAGAGCCGTTGATCATTGAGAATGCCGTTGGTAGCTGCGGTTGTACTGTTCCTGAATACCCGAAGGAGCCGATCCCACCTGGAGGAACCGGCGATATCAAAGTTGTATATAAGCCGGGCAAGCAAGAGAACGCGCAGACCAAAACGGTTACTGTTACTGCCAACACTGAACCAAAAGAAACCGTCCTACGGATCAAAGCGAACGTGGCACCTGGTGCTGGAGGAGAAGGGCCAGTAAAGGTTGCTGGTTAAATCTTTGCAATATTTAGTGAAGGGGCTGTCTCGAAAGAGGCGGCCCCTTTTTTAGTGGCAAGATGGCGGCAAAGGTTCAGTCAGTTGCAATGATCCGGTCGATTGCCGCTGCCAACTTGTGATCCTTCTCAGTGATCACCCCACCCGAATCATGTGTATTCAAGGCGATGTCCACTGTATTATAGACGTTTGTCCAGTCCGGATGATGCCCCATCTTTTCAGCGACCATCGCTACCCGCGTCATGAACGCGAACGCCTCGCTGAAATTCTTGAACTTGAATCTGCGGCATAGTTTACCGTCCTGTTCAGTCCATGTAGTATCGCTCATCGGTGTATGGGTAGGTCGATGACCTTTGGATCGTTGTTGCGTACCAATTGCATTTCGGACACTAAATGCGAAGCCCCTGCGTACTTATCCACCATGAAGAGCACGTAGCGAATGTCCACACTGATATTGCGGCATTTATCCGGATTGAATTGGATATCGCTCATTGTGCTCTCCCAACTTCGATCGAAATTGATCCCGACCAGTTCTCCCCTTCCGTTCAAAACCGGACTTCCACTGTTCCCACCAGTCGTATGCAAACTGCTTGTGAAACAGACCGGCACCGTCCCGTTCACTGCATACGCACCGTAATCCTTGGCCTTATGCAAGTCCAATAACCGCTCAGGCAGATCGAATTCCGCATCGCCTGGAATGTATTTCTCCACTACGCCATCCAGCGTGGTGTGTGGCAAGAACTCAACTCCATCCCGAGGGTTGCTTCCTTCAATTTTACCATAGGACAACCGTAATGTGCTATTTGCGTCCGGCCAGTAGGTCTTCTCGGGATATAACACCATCATACCTTCCACATATTTCCGCATTGCGGCCTCAATTTCATCACTCAGTTCCGTATGCCGCGGGCGCACCTTTTCCACAAAATTCGAGAACAATTCGCGCGATACCTTGTAAAATGGATCGGAGGCCAGTTTTTGCAACTTCTTGCCTTTCGGTGATGCGAATGCTTTCTTCAATTTCACATGATCCACGAACGGACTTTTGGCATACAAAGCCTCGATCCAAGCGTTGCTATTGCCAACATATTCAGTGTCGATCTCTTTCAAGAAGTCAGGTGCCAATTCCGCTGGTACATGTTTACGGTAGATCGGCAGAAGCGCTTTGAATATCCGTTTATCCACTTCTACATCATAATCCGCGAAATACCCTTCTGAGGCGCTTAACCTTTCCGCAATGGCCTCGGTCAATTTACCTTCTGCACTTAATCGCTCATGCCCTTCAAGGATGCCCCTGAAACCATCTGCGTAGCGCAATGCCTGCGGACCGTAGTATGCCATTTCAACGAAAATATCCCGGGCTTTCGCGTAGGGCATATACTCCGAATAGAGGACGTTCAATTCGGGCAACACCATGGCAAAGTCCTTTCGTCCATCAGCTAATGCCTTCGCCGTGTACCCTTTCTCATATTCGCGCTTCCGCTCCACCGTGTTCAGTTCCTTTAGACCACGCACTTCTCCGATCCACTTTTTCCATGCATTGCTAATGCCCGCTTGCTTATCCGCATATCGAAGACGGGTGAGGTCATCATTTCGCATGGCCGCGTCGATCACCTCCAGACTTGCGGTCCTCATTTCTATGCGCATGGGGTCAGAAATATTCACCACATAGTCCACGGCATAGGAACTCAGGTAACGTTGTGTACTGCCCGGAAAGCCGAAGATCATTGCAAAATCACCCTCCTTCACCCCATCCATGCTAATAGGAAGTACATGGCGCGGTGCGAAGGGAACATTTGAATCGGACACATCCGCTGGTTCATTGTTGGCTCCGGCATAGATCCTGAACATGCTGAAATCCGCATTGTGCCTTGGCCACATCCAGTTGTCGGTATCACCACCGAATTTGCCGATGGCACTGGGTGGAGCTCCTACCAAGCGTATATCACGGTAGGTTTCCGTTACGATCAGATAATAGCTATTGCCATAATTGAATGGCCGGACTACAGCCTGATAATGGGTGCCCGTAATGGCCTTCTTCGTGATCTCTTCCGTGAGTTGATCAACAGCATCCTGCCGTTCTGTTTCACTTAGGCTGCCTGCAAGCTCAGGTAAGACTTGATCCGTAACGTCTTCCATGCGTACCACGAATGTGGCCGTAAGCGATGGGTTCCGAAGCTCTGCTCGTATATCCTTGGCCCAGAATCCGTTCTTCAATAGGTCATTCTCGAGCGTGCTGTGATGACTGATCGCACTGAAACCACAGTGGTGGTTAGTCAGGATCAAGCCCTTACCGCTGATCACTTCAGCGGTACATCCCCCGCCAAATAGAACGATCGCGTCTTTCAAACTTCCGCTATTCAAGCTGTAGATATCCTCAGCAGTGAGTTGCAGACCGGCAGTCTGCATATCGCCTTCTATGCTCTTAAGGACCGTGGGTAACCACATGCCCTCATGAGCGGAAACGGAAAACTGAAGGGAAACAAATAATAGTACCGTGCTGACGTGACAAAACTTCTTCATGGAAATTGATCTTTCAGGACCGCAATGTATCGATCTGTACGCAGGTACCTTCATAAAAAAAACACATATTCCACACGCAAGTGTTATCCAAACACCAGTTGGAACAGCTGTTCTTGTTGAATGAACGAACACGCAATGATCGATCAGTAGCACACATGCGCAATTATGGATTCTATTAAAGTCGCATCCGAAATAACAGTAATACACGATCAATTGTTCATATCTCGATCCTGACACTTAAGTTTGCCGGAACTCTTGTGCTTTGCGCACCTCTTTAACTCCCGCCTTTGGACTGGCGGTCTAATTCTTGGACCATGACGATCTCTACCTGGTTTAAAGCTGTATTTCCTGCATTAGCCTTATCCATTTGTTCTATAGTTGCCTCTGCGCAGCCAGGGAGCTTGGATCTATCGTTTGACCCAGGGACAGGAGCGAACAATTCAGTCTTCGTTAGTAGGATCCAACCGGATGGAAAGATCTTGGTCGGAGGAAATTTAATCAATTTCAACGGTCAACCAGCTAACAATATTGTTCGTTTGAATGCAGATGGCAGCATAGATAACACGTTCATTCAGCAAGGAAGCGGATTCAATGGAGTTGTTCGTGATATTCAGTTGGACCCAGCGGGAACCATCATCGTTGCTGGAGATTTCACTTCCTATAATGGCACGACCAGATCCAGGCTTGCACGACTTAACGGTGACGGAACGCTGAATGGCTCCTTCATTCCGGTAACCATAAATAGCGCGGTGACCGACATCGCTATTCAAACGGATGGCAAGATCCTGATCAGTGGAATTTTCACTGCTATAGAAGGTGGGGCAATCGGTCGTATTGCACGACTGAACTCAAATGGTTCGCTGGATGCCGCTTTCACTATCGGATCCGGATTCAATGATCTGGTTACTTCATTAAAGATCCAAACCAATGAAAAGATCCTTGTTGGTGGCGAATTCACATCGTACAATGGCATTGCAGCAAATAGAATTACCCGGATCATGCCCGATGGGTCATTGGACAGTGATTTTGATATAGGTACTGGACCAAATGGAATAGTGAGGGCGGTATTGTTCCAACCGGACCACAAAATTGTCCTAGCTGGAAATATTACGGAGATGAATGGGAATTCGATCAATGGTATTTGCCGCTTAATGGAGGATGGTTCCGTGGATATTGGGTTCAATGCAAGTGGCTCAGGGTTCAATTCGTCCGTAGCAAATCCAATGGACCTTGCTCAGCAAGCGGATGGTAAGATCCTATTAGGCGGAACGTTCGACACATTCAATGGAGTAGCTAGACCAGATCTGGCCCGCTTGGAGACAAATGGCTCTTTGGATCTTTCTTTCGGAAGTACCGATCAGTTCGGACTATCGATACCAGGGATCGCGGTACAACTGATGTCGATCTCGATCCAATCGGATGGAAAAGCTATATGTGCAGGTCTATTCACTTCCTTTGGAGGAGTGAGCCGTAATCGCATTTTACGGCTGAATGGCGATTGCGTACAATCCATTTGGTACACCGATGCGGACAATGACAGCTATGGAGACCCCAATGCGGTAATAATGGCATGCACACAGCCACCAGGTACAGCGGCCAATGGAGAAGATTGTGATGATAATGACCCCATAGTTGGTGCTCCAACTGATCTTTGGTACCCAGATACCGATGGCGACGGCTACGGCAACTTTAGTGGAGAGCTGTTCGCATGTATACAACCCGCAGGATTTGTTGTGGATAATACAGATTGCGATGATAACGATCCTTTGCACCATGAAATTCTGTTGTGGTATTTTGACGCGGACGGAGACGACTTTGGCGATCCAAACTCCTCTCAAGGCTTCTGCACACCAATTCCCGGGTATGTTCTGGACAACACCGATTGCGACGACTTCGACCCAATGGTAACAACAGGTACGGTCTGGTTCATTGATTCTGACGGTGACGGGTTCGGTAGCCCTGTGGGCGCTACGGTAGCATGCACAATGCCACCCGGATATGCACCGGACCCAACGGATTGTGATGATAATGACCCACTGATCCTTGGTGCGATCACCTACTACATGGATCAGGACGGAGATGGTTCAGGAGACCCGAACAACTCGATCTTGTCATGTTCGCCAGTGGCTGGTTACGTTACCAATGGCAATGATTGCAATGACAACGACCCCTTGGACATTACTGGCCCAACATGGTTCGCGGATACTGACTTCGATGGATTCGGAGACCCGAACGTTACACTCATTGCCTGTTCACAACCTGATGAATACGTTGCCAACAGTGATGACTGCAACGATAATGACCCATTCGTGAACCTTGGCCCGATCTGGTACCCGGACGCCGATGGTGATGGTTATGGTGCATCTTTTGGCGAAGTTTTCGCTTGTTCTCAACCTGTAGGGTTCACTGCTGATAACACGGACTGTGATGATAACGACCCATTGCACCATGAGATCCTGATGTGGTACAGCGATGCCGATGGAGATGGTTTCGGTGATCCCAATACGATGCAATTCTTCTGCACACCATTTGCCGGGTATGTGCTGGACAACACCGATTGCGATGATACTTCGGAGTTCATTTACATTGGTGCCTCTTGCGATGATCTTAACCCGAATACCGCAAATGATCTGATCGATGCCACATGTACATGTGTCGGAACAGTTTCTCCGACGGTCGTGATCGACGCTACGGTCTGGTTACAAGGTGCAGATAGAATTACCTCCTTAATGGGTGGCGAACTGGCCACTGGCGGTTACATTCCGTTGCTGGAACCATATACAGAAATTGGCTATGTTTTTAATGGTGGTGGTGGAGAAACAACAACCCTACAGCTGCTGAACCCCTCTCCAGGGAATGATGCACTAATGGCGGTGGACTGGATCGTGATGGAGATCAGGGAGGCGCTTTCTCCAACAACGGTGGTCAGTTCACGTGCCTATTTATTACAACGCAACGGGCATTTAAGAGAAGCCAACAGCATGGAACCTCCTACGTTCTCCATCGACCTTGGGTCATATTACATTTCCTTCTACCATCGGAATCATTTACGGTTCTATACCAGCAATGTATACCTTTTGGAAAATGGAACTTCCCTATCGATCGACCTGACCGTACCCGGACAAGCAATGACCGCACCTGAAGCATTAACTTTGGTCAATGGCAGATCTGCCATGTGGGCTGGAGATTGTCGTGCGAATGAAGATGTCAAATACACTGGTGGCGGGAATGACCGGGATATCATATTGACCCGCATCGGAGGAGTTGCACCGACCAACTCGGTGAGCGGGTATTTTCTTGAGGATGTGAACTTGGATGGTATTGTGCGATACACAGGTAGCAACAATGACCGGGATCTGATCCTCCAGAATATTGGTGGGATTGTTCCTACCAATGTTCGATACCCAGTGGCTCCATAGACCAAATGATCTTCTTTTCTGGTCGTGATCGGGGCAATTACCCCTGGCGCCGATCAAAAAACACCAAAAGGAGATCAGTAGGAAGGATCAACCCTTAGCAACAATTGGTGGCCTGTTCTCGTAAGCAGGCCATCATGAACCGCACGCTCCTCTTTCAGGTCACACTTTTGGCCTCACTTTCGCTTAATGGGCAAAGCCTGACCGTTGATCAATCGTTCGGGACTGATGGTACCGTTTTCCAATCGGAACCAGCATGGACATCAAGTGCAAGGCCGATCGAATTGATCACACTGGCAAACGGCAAACTCCTAGGATTTCTTGTTGCGGGCCAATATGAGGTCCTGGTGGAACGATTTCTGACCAACGGAGACCCGGATAGCACGTTTGCTGCGGGAGGTGTATTCACAAGCCAGATCAGCTCGGACCAAACTTTTCCGGTGGCCATGATCGTTAGACCAAATGGAAAGATCGTTGTGGTGGCACAAAAAAATACACCCAATGCTCTGCGCGAAGCAGTACTTATCCAATTGTTGGAGAATGGATCGCTGGACCCTTCGTTCGGTGATAATGGAATGATCAGGCATGGCCTGACCGGCACATTTTGGCTCAATGATGCAAAACTACAGGAGGATGGAAAGCTGATCGTGGTGGGTGGAGCCAACTCAATGATGGCACTCCGGTATACACGGGAAGGCCAGGTGGATAATTCATTCGGCGAAAATGGCATTGGGCTATTTTCCGATGGAGGTAATTGTCGCGCAACTTCGCTCGATATCGCAGCGAACGGTGACATTTTCCTCGGAGGATATAGATCAAGTGGACTTAATGCACTGGCATGGATACTCATGAAGTTAACCCCGAACGGTCAGAAGGATACGACATTTGCTGAGAATGGTGCTTTGACGCTCGACCAGATACCCGACACGAATTATTGGACCTATCGACAGGAGGCCGTGTCTGATATACACATAGAAGCAGATGGTTCCGTTATTGTGGCCGGTAGACTTGCATTTGTTGCGAACAGAGAACAATTTGCAGTGCGCAGAATATCTGCGACCGGTTCGATCATTGATACGTTCGGCGACAATGGACTGCTCCTTGTTGGAGCTCCGGTACAGCGCAGTGTTTCGAAACGCTTGATATTCGACCCTACCGGTCAGTACATTCTATGTGGCGTGGATTTCCAAAATAATTCCGGATATAGATTATTGATCTTACGGTTCGACATGAATGGCAATGTGATCGATCCCAGTCCGGATAATAGCGTATTTTCGTATCAACCACCGGCACACCCATCTCCAGATTGCGCAGGCACATTGGATCACCTTGGCAGATTGATCGTAATGACAGGCTATTACAGCAAACCGAACGGCAGATCATCCCTCACAGCTTTCCAAATGAACATAGTAACGAGCGTAATGGACGAAACCGATCTTGAACGCGCCAATTTCAATATCTGGCCGAATCCTACTACGGGACACATTACGTTTGAAGCGCAAAAAAACTTAGCACGGTTCACTTCCATAGAAGTCCTTGATGCTACGGGACGATTGGCAGGATCAACTGAGTACGGTACATCCATGAATGCTGGTTTGCGAAATGGGAATTTGGAATTGGCATCAGACCTTAAGAACGGTAACTATTTCATACGATTTACCTCCCCTGACCGCGTGATCACCAAGCAGATAATTCTTTCACGATAACGCTACTCTTGGCTTTCGACCTTCGGGACGCTTTCTTCAGGCTGATACTTATCCATAACTACTTCCTGATTGGATGAACGGATCGTTGAAAAGCGGTTTCTTGGGTATTATTTGTGCCTTGTGGCAATTATGGAGCAGCAGATCCGCGTTGAGAAAGAATACGGTTTCCTTCACCGTAGACGCTTTGCCTCTTGCTTCCGGTGATATGCGATGATATGCCTTCTTTCTTTACGCCCAGAATGGTCACGTAGCATCATACGATGCGTGTGCATTTCAGCGGCATCCTGAGCAACCGTCTCCATCTCGGCATTGTTCATCCAGCGCCATCATCGTCTTCAATAGATCTGTTGGTCAGATCCGTGTAAAAGTGGCCACAGATGATGTAAACCTTCACGGATCGCGCCTACCTGTTCGTCGGATATTATCTTGTTATGCTCCGCCAATACAACAACGCAAAGAGCGCTTGCAAGTATCGCTGTATTCTGCGACTCGGTATGATACTTCATCGAAAACACTTGCTTATGGAATTGATCTTTCCGGAACTGCGATGTATCGATCAAGACGCATCACACCATCCAACTTCAATTCAATTCAAATACCCATTTGCTCCAAGTGGACCAGAATTAAAGACGGTCATGATGGAATGGACGTTCAGAACATCCCGTATCCACAAGATATTGCAGAACCACACGCAAAATCATAGTGATACACGATCAATTCCTCATGTCTCGATCCCGTCCCTTAAATTTACCAGAACTCAAGTGCTCCACACCTCTTAACTCCCGCCTTTGGACAGGCGGTCAAATTCTTGGACCATGACCAACCCTACCTGGTTTAAAGGTTTATTTCCAGCGTTCGTCCTATTCTTCTGCTCGGCCTTTACCTTCGCGCAACCAGGGAGTTTAGACCTATCCTTTGACCCAGGGACTGGTGCCAATAGTTCGGTTCTCGCTACTGTGATCCAACCCGACGGAAAGGTCTTGGTAGGTGGAGACTTTACCATGTTCAACGGGCAATCGGTTAGCCGAATTGTTCGATTGAATACAGATGGCAGCATAGATAACACGTTCCTTCAGCAAGGAAGTGGATTCAATAATACGGTTTATGAAATTCAATTGGAGCCAGGTGGAACCATGATCGTTGCCGGAGCTTTCACGGCATATGATGGCACGAATAGATCTAGGCTTGCGCGGCTTAACGGTGACGGAAGTCTGGATGGGTCCTTCATTCCAGGAACAATAAACAATTCCGTGTCCGTGATCGCCATTCAACCGGATGGTAAGATCCTGATCGGTGGAAACTTCAATAATGTCGCGGGAAGCCCGATCGGTCGTTTAGCTCGACTGAATACAGATGGATCGCTGGACGCTCCATTCAGTACCGGAGCAGGGTTCAATAATTTGGTAGCCTCCATAGAGATCCAACCCAATGGAAGGATCCTTGTTGGTGGCGCATTCACCTCGTTCAATGGCGTCACGGAGAATAGGATCACTAGGATAATGCCCGATGGTTCATTGGATAGCGGATTTAACCCTGGTACTGGAGCGAATGACATCGTGAGCGCGATAGTGGTCCAACCCGACAATAAGATCGTCCTAGCCGGAAATTTCACGGTTATCAATGGTCCATCGATCAATGGTGTTTGCCGATTGATGGAGGACGGTACAGTGGATACTGGATTCAACAATGGTGGCAGTGGATTCACCTCGACAATACCAGTTCCCATGGACCTCGCACTTCAAGCAGATGGAAAGATCCTGCTCGGCGGAAGTTTCGATACGTTCAATGGCGTTGCTAGACCATACGTGGCCCGCTTGGAGACGAATGGCGATCTGGATCTTTCTTTCGGAAGTGCAGATCAGTTCGGCTTATGGGTCTTGTCGATCGCGATCCAACTGGATGGAAAAGCCATTTGCTCAGGTTTCTTTAGCTCCTACAACGGGGTGAACCGAAATGGCGTCGCTCGCCTGAACGGCGACTGTATATCATCCACTTGGTACGCCGATGCGGATAGTGACGGTTACGGAGACCCCAATACACCAACTGCTGCATGCACGCAGCCGCCAGGCACCGTTGCAAATGCAGATGATTGTGATGACACCAACCCGGCGATCGGTGTGGCTCCGATCTGGTTCGCGGATAATGATATGGACGGTTATGGCGACCCCAATGTGACCATACTTGGTTGCACTCAGCCGCCCAACGGGGTTTCCAACAGCAATGATTGTGATGACACGGATCCAGGGATCACGGAACTCATGTGGTTCCAGGATGAGGACGGTGATGGATTCGCTGGGATATACAATTCCATTTTCAGCTGTACGCAACCACCCGGATATTATGCAGTCCCTGATGATTGCGACGATGTGAACCCGTTGATCAACCCGAATACGATCTGGTACGTGGATGCTGATAGCGACGGTTTTGGCGACCCCTTGAATACCGTGATGGGTTGTACCACCCCACCCGGTGCCACTGCGAATAACACCGATTGCGATGATACGAACCCAGCGATCACAGAGCTTTCCTGGTACCCCGATCTGGACGTGGACGGTTTTGGGGATATGTTCGGGTTTCCGGTCGTTAACTGCGCTCAACCGCCCGGTTATTCCGCGACCGATGATGATTGTGATGATCTCAACCCGCAGTTGAATCCGAATACCATCTGGTACGCTGACCTTGATGGTGATCTCCACGGCGATCCGCTAAGCCCGGTCATGGCGTGCATGCAACCGCCCAATACTTCCATGGACAATTTAGATTGTGATGATACCGACCCTTTGGTATATGAGGTCTTGTGGTATATGGACTTTGACGGCGATGGGTATGGAGATCAATTCAATTTCATCATACAATGCGACCAGTTGTCCGGATATGTTGCGAATGATCAGGATTGTAACGACTTTGATCCTGCTGCAAATCCGGAGACCGTTTGGTTCTCAGACCTGGATGGCGATGGCTACGGTGACGCGAATAACACCGTTACCGGATGCTTTCAACCTCCTAATTCAACAACCAATAACACGGATTGCGACGATACGAACCCAGCAATAACTGAGATCGTATGGTATGAGGATCTCGACGTTGATGGTTACGGAAGCCAATTCGGGTTCACGATAACAAGTTGCACTCAACCTATTGGCTACGTTGATACGAATGACGACTGTAATGACTTCGACCCGAGTGTGAATCCTGCTACGATCTGGTTCGCGGATCTTGATGGGGACGGATACGGTGATGCTTCGAATACAGTGACCGGATGTTTACAACCACCCAATACTTCAGCAAATAATACAGACTGTGATGATACCGACCCACAGATCACGGAGATCGTGTGGTACGAGGACATTGATGGAGACGGATACGGCGCACTTTTCGGGTTAACAATGATCAGCTGCACACAACCAATTGGTTTCGCGGCGACGCAGGATGACTGCAATGATTTCGACCCGCTCCTCAATCCTGCAACGGTATGGTTCGCCGACATGGATGGCGATGGATATGGTGATGCTGCCATTACGATCACAGGCTGTTTGCAACCACCGAACTCCTCAGCGAACAGTATTGATTGTGACGATACCGATCCATTCATAAACGCAACGCAATGGTATGCGGATAACGACGGTGATGGCTACGGCAGCTTCCCGCTTCCTGAATTGGGTTGCCCACAACCGCCCAACTCCAGTGCCGAAAGCACTGACTGCATGGACAATGATCCGGCCATTTACCTAGGTGCGCCATGCGATGATCTTGACCCATCGACCAGTAACGATATCATTGATGGTACATGTACGTGTGTCGGAACGCCAAGTTCTGCCATACTGTTAAGTCCGATCGTGTGGTTACAAGGAGCCGACAGGGGAACGACCCTTATGAGCGGAGATCTGTTCGCCGCAAATCATATCCCGTTACAGGAACCTTATTCTGCTTTGGGTTATCCGTTCGTTGGCGGAGGTGGTGAAACGGTCACCCTTGGCGATTTGGATCCGAACCCGGGAATTTCTGAGGATATGGCCGTGGATTGGGTGGTAGTGGAATTACGCGACGTTGCTGGAACTACGGTGATCGAATCGAGAGCAGGGATCTTGCGACGGAATGGAGCCGTGCACAAACCCAACTCTTTGGACCCATTGGAATTCACATCGCCACCGGGATCATATCGCGTTACGATCAGGCATCGCAATCACTTACCCGCGATCTCTGCTTTGCCGATCGCGCTAAATGCGTCAACGACACTTGTGGATTTGACCAATGGTTCGGTTGCTCTTTATGGTATTGAACCCATGAAAACAGTTAGTGGAAAAACGATGCTTTGGGCTGGTGACGTGAGCCGTGATGGGCATGTGGTCTATACCGGACCAGACGGCGACAGGGATCTGATCCTCTTACTGATCGGTGGCGTTGTACCTACCAATACGGTACTTGGCTACCATAGTGAGGATGTGAATATGGATGGTGTAGTGAAGTATACACTGCTTAACAACGACCGGGATATCATTCTCGAGAATATTGGAGGTATTGTACCAACCAATCAGCGACATCAGCAGATGCCTTAGAGGTACTGATACCATAGGGAACTTATCCAGGAAAGCCACTTGTGTTGGTCAATACTGGGATACTATGGCCCAGGGATCACCTATTGGACTTTCGCAAGGAATGTCCGGATCATGGTCTTAATCGGTATCCGTTTCAAATTGCTCGGTTGTATCAGAATCTTCACTCTGCTCTGAGTCGTTCGCTCGTTCGCTTAGAATATAGGCTAACATTACGATCACCAGTAATACCAAGAACGCCTTCGGGTCCTTATAGATCGGCTTCTTATGCAGCAGTTGCTGCGCCTTTTGATAGTTATGGATCAATTTCTTGGGGTCGCGATATTTTGCGATCTCAGCTTCAGTCGGCTCCTTATGGCCCTTAGGTGATATGTGATAGCGCTGCTTCATGCGCGTTGAACAAGGTACGTTCGTAATGTGGTCAATACACGATGAGTGCGCATCTTAGCTGCATCCTCACCAATACCGAGCACATCACCCATTTCTGCAAAACTCAGTCCGTCCATAAAGCGTAGTTCGATCAGTCGCGCCTTCTCAGCATTCAGTCTACCCAGCGCTAAAGCCAAGGGTTGCATCCGCTCATCCTCACTAGGAAGACCGACCACATCCGAGAGGCCTTTTGCCTCGAGAAAACTGATGTTGACGACCACTTCCTTCCGCTTCCGCCAATGCATGCGTAATTCATTTAGCGCTATCCGATAGAGCCATGCGCGAAATGGCGTCCCGCGGGCTTCGTACTTCGGTAATGCGAGCATCGCCTTGAGAAAAGTCTGCTGGGTAAGGTCTGCAGTGAGTTCATGATCCGTGGCTCGCCGGAGAATGAATCGGAAGATATCACTGAAATAACGCTGATATAACGGCGTAAATCGTCGACTATCCCCTTGCGCGGCCTGTATTTCTGCGATCTCATGTTGGGGATCCATTTACTCGGGTTGAACTCCTGAATGCGCGTTACCCGATAAAGTAACGCACGCGAAAGGGGGAATGTATCATTTCGTCGAAACCATTTGGCCGTTCGTCCGTTAAAAGCGATAGTTCACATTGGGCGCATTTCGCCCATTTGAGCTAAAAAGTCAACGAATGCCCATCAATTCAAGACAAATTCATGCGATCGGTCGCGGTGCGATCCTTGTCCTGTTCTTGGTCCTTTCGGGTCATGTACTTGTTGCTCAGTCCTATACATGGGCGTGGGCACAAGGCATCAATGGCAACAATGAAGATGTAGTGACCGGTGTGGCTAACGACAATGCCTCGGGTGCGATATACGCTGCTGGATATACCAAGAGCTCTGGGGCGATCACAGGTACGGCAGGTACCGTATCTGGTGGGCAGGATGCATTCTTGATCAAATACACTACGAGCGGCTCCCTAGCATGGAGCTTCACTCCAAGCGGCAATGGAACGAGCCAAGCCACGGGTATAGCTGTGGACGCTAACGGAAACAGCTACGTCACCGGTTGGTATAAGAATTCGATCGATCTCCACGGACTATCGGCGACCGGATCCGGCGTCCTGATCGGAAACGGAGATCTCAACTGGTTCATTGCATCCTATGCATCAGATGGTACTCTGCGCTGGTGTTCTCAAGTTGGAGGCCCAAACGACGACACCCCATCTAGTATCGCTGTGTCCAATGATGCTGTCTATGTACTGGGTACGATCAAAGGACGCATCACTACTCCGTACGGATCAGTATCCAATAGCCTACCAACTGGCAAATACAACCTCGTTCTCGTAAAATACAGTTTAAACGGCAGTGGACAATGGTTGGTCTCCGGAGGATCCAATGATGATGAATCAGCCCACAGTGTTGCTACTGACGAAGACCAGGTTTATGTGGCATTCAGAACCAAGAATACCGATCATAAATGGTACGGCCCCAGCGGCAATACCCTCGTAAGTTCTTCTGCGTTGGACAATTGGGATCTAAGGGTGAGTGCATTCACGGCAACAGGATCGCATAGCTGGATCGTTGCTGTTAATGAAAGTGAAGATTCATATGCAGGCCCAGCAAGCCTTGCTACCGGTTGTGGTGCGGTCTATCTCACATCGAGCACACACGCGCCCACCAGTTTCCCAGGAGTAGGTAATGTGAACACAGGCACGCATGATCTTTTCTTCCTCGGCCGCCTCTCCCGTGCGAATGGTCAGTTCGAATGGGTAACCACCGGTACAACAACAGCTGACACACATACCATCGGCGGCAGAGATATCGCGATCGGTCAGAACGGAATTATTCATGTGTCGGGAACGTACAAGAACGACCTTACCATCGGGAACCAAACTGTTACTTCCACGTCAAGTAAGCTACAGCCATACGTTGCAAGTTTCCGCCCTACGAGTGCGTGCATTGGGATCGCTGGCCTGGTCAGTTCCAGGGATGCAGCAGGCGTTTGTATCACAGCAGATCAGCAAGGTGATATAGCCCTAGGAGGATACTATCAACAAAACCTATCAGTCGGTGCGGCCTCGCTATCAGGAGCTCCTGACGATCCGAATGGATTCGTGCTAAAAAGTTCATTCTCTGCGCCAGCAGCATACGACCAAACGGTATGGACCGCCCCAGCAACGATGTGTTCCAATTCGGCATCTTTGAACCTCAATTCACTGCTCACACCTTACCAGAGTGGTGGGGCGATCGGATATACCAGTTATAGTTCAGTTTCTAGCCCTGCAGGTGCCCAGGGTATGGTCACCGGTAGTTATGCGACGTTCAATTCGGTGGGTAGTTATGTCACTATGGATCTTGGTGTCACCGTACCAGCTGGGGGGATCATTAGGATGCTTTGGAAGTCCGCCGGTGGTGCTGCAACAGCAACGGTACTTGCCGGAACCATCGACCCTCCGACCAACGCCCAAAGCTCGTTCACCACCTCATCCACATCGGATGTGTACAGTACTATCCAGCTCACTAACGCCGCTCGCTATTTGCGGCTCACTAGGGCTTCAGGCAGCAGCACTTTCTATGTGGATGGAGTGTACTACGAATTCGGCAATGACCTCAGTGGCACGTGGTCCGGGACCGGGGTTACCGGAAACACCTTCAACCCTACGGGGCTGTCCGGGCCAATGGACATTACCTACACGGTCGGAACAGCTCCGTGTGCAACGGCCACAACTAATTCGATCAACGTCCAAGCCGCACCCGTCGGAGGTACGATCAGCTCATCAGTCGTGGGCCCACATTGCCCCGGCAATAACTCAGGAACGCTCACCCTGTCCGGATACTCTGGGGACGTTCTTGCATGGATCAGTAGTACGGACGGATTTGTGACCAGCACGACCATAACGAACACAACGAATACACTTTCCTTCGCAAACCTCACAATGACCAGACAATATCGGGTCCGCGTAGGAGTGACGAATTGCGGAACCGCGATAAGTACGACATACACTGTTCTGGTCAATGACAATGTGCCCCCAGTGATCACAACCTGCCCACCGGCCCAGACCATTGTAGTTGGCACCACTTGTCAGGCATCCATCCCAGACCTCATTCCGAATGCCGTCGGCACGGATAATTGCTCAACTTCTTTGGTCTGGTCGCAATCGCCTGCAGTGGGCACGGTCGTAAGTAAAGGGACCCACGTGGTCATCGTCAAGGCAAGCGATGCAGCAGGGAACACTACGTCTTGCAATGTAACCATCACGGCTGTGGATAATACAGCTCCTGTGATGAGCGGCTGCCCAACGAATGTCACGCTGAATGCTGCTCCAGGTCAGTGTAGTGCTACTTATAACTTTGCAACTCCTACAGCTACGGATAATTGCGGAGCGGTCCTCAGTACGAGTGTCATCACTAATGTGGATGGCACTGCTGGTTCAGGTCCTGGATTAGGTAACGTGTACCGAGTTGGGGTTACAACGCGGACATTCACGTTCACTGATCAGTCCGGAAATGCGAGCACCTGTTCTTTTACGATCACCGTTGTCGACAACCAGAACCCTACCGTTACCAATTGTCTGACCAGTTTCAGCACGCCTACGGACCTAGGTAGTTGCGGGGCGAATGTTTCCTATTCCGTGCCTGTATTCTCAGATAATTGTTTGTTCAGAGTGGACCGTACCCAAGGCCCTGCGAGCGGAGACTTCTTCCCGGTTGGAACTACTCAGGTAACCTATGTGGCAACAGACAGCTCGAGCCGAACGATGAGTTGCACATTCAATGTGACCGTTCAAGACCTACAAGCACCTTTGATCAGCGGATGTCCGAGCAATATCTCAATTCAAGCGCCGCTCGCTAGTACCGGGACTACGGTCAACTGGATCGCTCCGAACGTAGCTGATAATTGCGGTGTCGTATCCTTGGTCCAAACAACAGGTCAAGCACCAGGATCATTCTTCACAGTCGGTGATCATACAATAGACTACTTGGCAACCGACGTCAACGGTAATTCTTCAGTGTGTACGTTCACTGTGACCGTGATCAGCAACGACGCACCGACCATCACATGTCCTTCGAACGAGGTCCTATACAGTACAGCCGCTTCTTGTTCACTGATGTTCACGTATGCCACTCCCTTGGTCAGCGACGACCAATCCCTGCCAGCCGGTCAACCAGTGCAGATCGACGGTAGCGGATATACGAGTGGTTCCGGGTTCCCATTAGGTACAACAGTTCAACTATGGCGTGTTACTGACAGCGATGCGAACAGCACGACCTGTTCGTTCACAGTTCAGGTGATCGACACGATAAAACCAACATTCACGAATTGCCCAAACAGTGTTGTATTGAACTCAGACGCGGATCAATGCGGAGCAGTGCACAACTACGGTTTCCCGGCTGCTACGGACAACTGTGCTGGACCAATTGTAAGAGTACGTACTGCGGGGCTGGCTTCTGGATCTCTGTTCCCAGTAGGTACAACACTCGTGCGTTTCCGCGCTACGGACAGCTCTGGAAATTTCAGCATTTGCACATTCACCGTAACTGTTGTAGACAACCAAGCACCCACGCTTACGGACTGCCCTACTGACATGAACGTAAGTGCTGATGCCAACACGTGCGGCGCACTGGTCACATTCGACTCTCCGACCTTTTCTGACAATTGCACAGTTACGCTATCGCAAACCGGTCCCGTGAGCGGAAGTGTTTTTCCAATAGGCGATACGCCTGTGCAATTCATTGCGACTGACGCTGCAGGGCATACGGCCACGTGTAGTATCAATGTGCACGTAGAGGACACAAGTTCACCGACATTCACCTATTGCCCAGGAACCATAACGGCAACATCCGACATTGGATCATGCGGTGCGATCGTGAATTACACACCTCCTGAGGCATCCGACAATTGCACGCTCGTCCTGAGCGTTCCACCAGCGGTGTCGAGCGGGTCTTTCTTCCCTGTCGGAACAACAATGGTCACGTACACAGCATCGGATGGGATCAACCCAACGGTAGAATGTTCCTTCACTGTCGAGGTTTCTGACAACCAGGATCCCGCTATCATTGACATGCCGAATAACATCGATGTGACTACCGACCCCAATGGTTGCGGCGCAACGGTAACATGGGTAGAACCCACGGCCAATGACAACTGTAGCGCTGCACTTGTCGCTGACCATGTTAGTGGAGATGTATTCCCTATCGGCAGCACGGTCGTCACATATACCGCGGACGATGGATCTAACACAACATCGGAATCGTTCCTTATCACGGTAACGGATCTTGAAATTCCATCCATTAGCTGTTCTATTGATGTGGAACTCATAATGGATGCCACATACTGTAATGTACTCATGCCGGTTGCAATGGCTATCGCCACGGGTAACTGTTCCATCGATTCCATTTGGCAGACCTCAGGACCGATCGCAGGTGATACGTTGGTCATGCCCGGTTCACCCTATACTATTGGCTGGTCTGCGGTAGATATTAATGGCAATGTCAACTCATGCACACATTCGATAACGGTGCTTGACGTTGACCCACCTACCATATCTTCTTCGCTATACGACAATATCGAATATTTCCTTGATGCCAACTGTCAGCTTGCGTTCCCCGATCTGCGTGACTCTGTTACTGTCAGCGATTGCAGCACATGGACGAATAACATGTTGCCATTGGCGGGTACCATTTTCACACAGGACACAGTGATCCAAATGACCATGGAGATCAACGACCTCCATGGCAACCAGATCGATCATGACATTTTAGTCTGGATCCGTGACAGCATTGCACCCGTGATCACTTGTCCGAGCACAGTGAATGTCATTGCCCCCCCTGGAGATTGCACGGCTATTGCCACGTTCAATGCAACAGCAATTGATAATTGTGGAGGAAGTGTAAGTATTGCATACAGCCATGCTCCGGGTAGTGTATTCAACATTGCATCAACCACTGTTACCGCAACCGCTACCATTGGTGTACTAACTGCAACTTGTGATTTTCAGGTCAACGTGATCCCGGCGACAGTGGATCTGGTCTATGACGTCGCAACCATCTGTACGAATGCTTTCGCCATATCCCCTATTACTGCTAGTCCGATCGGCGGAGTCTTTTCCGACGCGACCCAAGCAGGTACCATTGATCCCACTACAGGTCTATTTGATCCGAGCAATGCTACCCCTGGACTACATCCACTGCGCTATGAATTCATTTCGGGAGGTTGTGCGGTGCAGGAATCATTCATCATCGAGGTGATCTCTAGCCCTGACCCAGGAACCAATGGCACGCTCTCCATCTGTGCTAGCTCATCGGATGTATCACTATTCGATCACTTAGGTGGTAGCCCTCAGGCCGGAGGTAGTTGGTCCGGACCAAGCGTAGTAATAAACGGCCGATATGATCCGGCAACCATGATACCGGGAGATTACCTATACACCGTATCCGGAACAGCACCGTGCGGAGATCAAAGTGCAATGGTATCCGTCACCGAAATAGCGAACCCAGTGACGCCGACCATTACCGGACCAACCTTTTTTTGTGCAGGATCCAGCATAACCCTGACCAGTAGCAGCGTTACAGGCAACGTATGGAGTCCTGGAAACGAAACCACACAGAGCATAACGGTGAATGCAGCAGGAACCTATTCCGTAACCGTTACCACGAATGGATGCTCGACAACAAGCGCTGATAAGGTGATCACAGAGAGACCTCTTCCAAATACGCCAACGATCAGTGGACCGAATACGTTCTGCACTGGCTCATCAACAATGCTGACAAGTAGCAGTGTGCTCGGTAATTCTTGGAACCAATTTGGAGAAACCTCACAGACTTTTACTGTATGGGCCTCCGGGATATACTATGTTGTTGTTACTGCAAATGAATGTCAAGCAAGAAGTGCGGACTTTGAAGTTACGGAAATTCCAACTACCAGCAACACCACAACGGTGAGTGAGTGCGACAGCTACACCTGGAGCGTCGATGGACAGGCATACACCACCAGCGGCACCTACTCAAACACCGTTGGATGCCATACCGAGGTCCTTGAACTGACCATCACTCCAAGCACCAGCAGCACCACTACTATCACAGCGTGCGATACTTACACCTGGAGCATTGATGGACAGGCTTACACCACCAGTGGCACCTATACCAACACCGTTGGATGCCATACCGAGATCCTTGAACTGACCATTGTACCAAGTACCGGCA
>Ga0209170_1000041_pt1 | contig 97296 bp, 72 predicted proteins | sample KloWWTKNB14_bulk_FD_187178 | JGI IMG/M metagenome (GOLD analysis project Ga0209170, IMG submission 187178) | Active sludge microbial communities from Klosterneuburg, Austria, studying microevolution and ecology of nitrifiers - Klosterneuburg... | ecosystem: Engineered > WWTP > Aerobic digester >...
CGGCAATGATATCTGGAATGCGAACTGCCAGTGCGCAGGTCAATTGATCGACTGCGAAGGAACGATCGGTGGGTCTGCTATTCCTGGAACTGCCTGCAACGACAACAACGCGAACACCGGCAATGATATCTGGAATGCAAACTGCCAGTGCGCAGGTCAATTGATCGACTGCGAAGGAACGATCGGTGGGTCTGCTATTCCTGGAACTGCCTGCAACGACAACAACGCGAACACCGGCAATGATATCTGGAATGCGAACTGCCAGTGCGCAGGTCAATTGATCGACTGTGAAGGAACGATCGGTGGATCTGCACTTCCGGGTTCAGCCTGCAACGACAACAACGCAAACACGGGCAACGACACCTGGAACGCGAACTGTCAGTGTGCAGGTCAAGTGATCGATTGTGAAGGAACAGTTGGTGGATCGGCTCTACCAGGAACAGCCTGCAACGACAATAACGCAAACACTGCTAATGATACTTGGAGTGCGAATTGCCATTGCTTTGGTCTAGTGATCGATTGCGAAGGAACTGTTGGTGGATCGGCTGTCCCAGGATCAACTTGCAACGACAACAACGCAAACACTACAAACGATATATGGTCTGCTAACTGCACATGCGCCGGAACGCCAGTAGTTCTGGATTGCAATGGTGTTGCGAACGGACCTGCACTACCTGGCTCTGCTTGTAACGATAACAATGCTAACACCAGCAATGATACCTGGAATGTAAATTGTCAGTGTGTTGGTCAAGTGGTCGATTGTGAAGGAACAGTGGGCGGAACGGCACTACCTGGAACGCCATGTGATGATGGTCTTGTGGCCACGTTCAATGATACTTGGGGAATGAATTGCCAATGCTATGGCATGATCGAGACCGTTGGTCCGGATTGTGAAGGTATTGCGGGTGGTTCTTCGAATCCCGGAACACCATGTGACGATAATGATCCACAGACGGTGAACGATATCTGGACAGAGAACTGCAATTGCCAAGGTGAACTATTGGATTGTGCGGGTGTTCCGAATGGAACCGCTGAATTCGATGACTGCGGAGTTTGTGCGGGCGGTTCCACTGGTATTGAACCGAATGGTGACGGTGACAATGATGGGGTAATGGCGTGTGATGATAATTGCCCTTCCGTTGCAAATGATACGCAGGTCGATTTCGACGGTGATGGAGTTGGAGATGCATGCGACAATTGTGCTTGGACCTACAACCCTGACCAAGCGGATAGCGATAACGATGGGTACGGAGATGCTTGTCAACTATCACAGGTTTCCATAGAGGAACTGAGCAATGGTGAGGCGTTCAATTTCCATCCGAATCCGACTTTAGGAAATGTAAATGTCAGTTGCACGGTTCCAGGTGTCCGCACACTGAGATTCTACAGCCCAACGGGAGCTTTGGTGCTCGAACGGAGTATTGAGAACAACATGGAATTGGGTGACCTAAGTATGGGCATCTACAACGTGCTCGCGCTGGATGCGGCAGGCAGGCCGCTAGCGCGAACGAGGCTCGTCCGTCAATGACGCGAGACCAAGTTGAAAGGAAGAACCCTCTGAGCGATCAGGGGGTTCTCTATTTCAATAGTGTTACGCTTCCGAAGTGTTCTACACTTTCCGAACTGAATTGATCACGTGCGGTCAAGCGCCAAACATAGACATCTTGCGGAAGAAGCTTACCGTTATTGTTCATGCCGCCATTCCACCCTTGTCCGATCTCATTTGTTGAGAATACTTTGTTGCCCCATCGATCGAAAATGGCGAACGTGAACGACTCAGGGGCAGCACCCAGCACTGAGGGCATGAACTCCTCATTGATGTCATTGCCATCCGGCGTAAACGCATTTGGAACGAAGATGGTCAGCACATCATCCACGATGATCTCCGAACACGTTGAATTGCGGCACCCAAGTGTGTCCGTAGCGATCTTACATAGGGTGTAAATCCCAATGTCCACGGGATCTATGGTCCAATCGAATTCATTGGCACCCGGTAACGTATCGTTGTCCAAGGTCCATTCATACGATACATTGCTTTCAGGAACATGTGATACGTGAATGTTCGGCTCAAGAATGCTCACTCGTTGAGGTGTTACAATGAAATCAGCCTCTGGACCGTTCGATGTGAACACAGCATTCTGCAATACGGTTGTGCCATGACAACCATTGTTATCCACAACTTCAACGGAAATATTGAACGAGCCTATTGCATTATATGTGTGCCAGACCATGCTTGAGGCGTCTTCGCTTTCTCCATCACCGAACGACCATTCGATACTGGCCAATACTACAGGATCCGTTAACGTGAATTGAACCTGCAAAGGCACACATCCACTTGTGGTACCAAGCCCGAATACCGGCTCCGGCAAGTCATTCACGGATACATCCACAAATGATAGAGCTGCTCGGCCTATACATCCTCCGCTACCATTAACGGTATATGAGTACACGCCTGCTGGATCCTGATCGGCGTTGAACACTCCCGAAAAGTTACCTAGCGGTCCCCACCATGTTCCTGTAGGTTCTGCGTTGGGTCCAAGTAATTGAAGCAAGTTCTGCGAAGCATCCGCGCAGAGTTGTAAAATGCCGTCAACACCTGCATACGGAAGATCATCGAAGACAATCGTTACGGTTGCCTGAGCGTTCGGGCAAGGAGCTGTTCCGTTCAATGTATAGATGTAATCACCTGAGATGGCCGTCGCAGCATCCACGGAAATAGTTGCGATCCCATTTGGGTCCAACCAGATCCCGTTGGTATCCGTATTCGGTCCAAGCCATAACATGGGGTCCAACTCCCCAAGATCCTCGCATAGATCCAAGATCAGATCAGGCCCAGCATCAGGAGCTTGCACTTCAGAGAGCGTGATCGTACTGGAAACGTTCGAACAGGGAGCAAGTGCAGTTAGACTATAGGTGTAAACCCCAGGCATATCGCTGCCGGGCGCATAGGTTGAAGGATGTACTTGACCGTCAGGTGAAGTCCAGATCCCGCCCATATCCGGCGAACCACCTAGTACTCCGAATAGATCCACAAGAGTTAAAGCCGTATTGCAGACGGATGTCACATCATCAATTCCGGCGTTAGGTTGTTCGATCACCGAAACAATTACCTCTGCTGTTTGGGCTATGCACGGTGCTGGCGCATTGACCGTGTACGTATAGGTGCCTGTAGATCCAGTTGAAGGGTTGAACAAGCCGACCAAAGGGCCATTTGGTCCTTGCCAACTACCACCCGGATCCGGCGTGCCATTCAACTCAGTGAAAAGGTCAATGGGAACATCCGCTTCACAAAGCGAAACAGCACCATCCGTACCCGGAACGGGTTCAGAGACAATGGTAATATCCACGGTTGCCTGATCGTCAGTACACGGTGCAATACTGGTGACGGTATAGGTGTAAGTTCCAATAGGCGCTAATGATGGGTTCAACATGGCTGGTACGACCGATCCATTCGGTCCGGTCCATGTACCACCGGTAACCGGACTACCACCCAACAGGGTGAATAGGTCAACTGGTTCACCTGTATTGCAAAGCGTTGATACTGCATCGGTTCCTGCATATGGTTGAGGACTCACACTGACCGTTACTGTCGCTGTTGCATTGCTGCAAGGCGCTATCCCTGATACCGTATAGGTGAATGTGCCAGGTATGCTGGTTCCTGGAGTAAAGGTGCTACTTACTGGAGCATTATTGAAGCCGGTCCAGACACCTCCAGGGTCGGGCGAACCGGTCAAGAATTGATCCAGCAGAAAGGGTGGGCTTGCATTGCAAACATCCGCCATGCCGTTTCCACCAGCATTTGGAGCAGGGATTATGGTAACAGTTAGTATGGCTTGGGCCGAGATGCAAGGAGCCACACCATTCACTTGATACATATAAGCTCCACTAATTGCAGTGGCAGGATCCAAAGTTGCGGATACAACCCCGCCGTTAGGGTCTGTCCAAATTCCACCTGTGTTCGGGGTCCCGCCAAGTGAATTGTTCATGTTGAAAGCGGAAGAAGAATTACACACCGTCACAGCGGCATCTATCCCCGCATTCGTTTCCGCGTTTTCCGTAACGGTAACTGTGGCTGAACTGTTGGCACATGGTGTAACTCCGAGCACGGTGTATGTATGGACACCCTGGACATTCGTTGCTGGATCATAAGTCCCGTTGAAGATCGCTCCGCTCGGCCCGGTCCATGTACCTCCAGCATCGGGTGCTCCGCCTAATTCACCGAATAGGTTCGTCGGAGCGCCATTACTACAGATCACAAAAACTGAGTTACTCCCTGCTGATGGCGTTTGATTTACGGTAACATTAACCGTGGCTGAAACAGCGTTACAAGGAGCCGTACCCGGAAATGAATAGGTATAGATCCCTCCAGAGTTTACAGCTGGGTCGAAGGTTCCTGTAAATGGACCTGCCGGGCCGCTCCAAGAACCTCCTGGCGTAGGTGCGCCGCCCAGAAGTCCGATCAATGGGAATGCAGGATCGGAGGCGCAAACAACAGCAATTCCATTTGTTCCAGCAACAGGCTGTTGATTCACGGTAACCGCAATAACCGCTGATTGCGAACAGGGTGGAGCCACATTTGTAACAGTGTAGGTATAGTTACCGGAAACATCCGTGGAGGGTTGAAGCGTTCCGGTATGCGGTGTATTGCTTGGTCCGGTCCAGGTTCCGCCGACATCCGGTGTTCCGGTCAGTGCATTGAACAAAGGCATCGCGGCATCTGTGCTGCAAACACTAATGGGAGCACCCACACCTGGGTCCACATCGCATGCTGCTATAGAAACGAGGCCAGAGAAGACCGATGGGTTGGTATCGCCGCCGCAACCAGCACTGCCCCATGAACCGGTCTGGCTATCGCTAAAGGTATCAATAGTAACACCGCAATCCAGCCCACTGATACAATTTGGACCGGAAACAGTGGTAATGGTCCAGCAGAATTCCCAGTCCGTAGCTCCTGTACAGAAGTCACCAAAATTATTGCTCGGATCACCATCACTGTCCAGGTCAAAGAAGAACCCAGGTCCTTGTCCTCCTACATTTGTCTCCCATCCCCAAGTGCCCGTACTGATGCCGCACGTAGGAGGGGGCGCGCCCGGAACGAGCGTAGCCATATCCCAACCAGGACCAAAATTGGCCTCAATTCCATGGAACCAATTAGAGTTGGTGGAATTCCAATTGGTAACGGTGAAACAGAATGTGACGGTTTCGTTACAACCATAGGTTCCGTTCACAGGCATAGGGCTTGCCGTGGCTGTGAAGCTCGTCATGCAAGGCTGCGCCAAGACGGTACTACAGGACAGTAAAGCCAGAAATAGCGCGTTTCTCAAGAACATTTGAACTCGTGGAGATCCGTCATACCGGAAGACCAATATACGTGACACCGGCAATAGTTGTAAAGTTGCCTCAGGTCGCAAGGATACCAAGGATCCTATAAAGTTCGGGATCGGGCTGCTTTTGCTGACCAATAGCCTCGCTGAAGGGTGTGAGTGCTATGCGACCATTGATCACGCCTACCATGGCATTATGTTCGCCGACCAACAAATACTCCACGGCCGCAACGCCACTTCTGCTGGCAAGTATCCGGTCGTTCGCCGTAGGAGCTCCGCCTCGTTGCATATGACCAAGCACGGAAACGCGGATATCATAATGATCATACCGTTGTTTAACCTTTCGCGCTACATCGAATGCCCCACCCTCTTCGTCACCTTCTGCAACAATAACGATACTGGAAGATTTGGTCTTCGCACCTTCGGCAAGAGCACGCACGAGTTCATCTATCCCTTGGGGCCGCTCAGGAATGAGCACGAATTCAGCACCGGCAGCTACAGCGCATGCCTGTGCGATGAAACCACTGTTACGACCCATGACTTCAATAAAGAACAACCTGTCATGAGATGAAGCCGTATCGCGGATCTTATCGATTGCTTCTACAGCCGTATTTACAGCCGTGTCGAAACCGATCGTATGGTCCGTTCCAAAGAGGTCGTTATCAATCGTTCCGGGTAAACCAAGAATAGGTGTACCGTGTTCTTCGAATAGCATCTTTGCACCCCTAAAAGAGCCATCTCCGCCAATGACCAACAAGGCCTCCATACCGTGAGCCTTAATGTTCTGAGCAGCTTTCGCTCGTCCCTCCGGAGTGCGGAATTCCTCACATCGTGCAGTTCGTAATATCGTGCCGCCGCGTTGAATAATGTTGCTCACATCACGCGCACCGAGTGGCATGTAGCGTGCATTGGTCAATCCGCTATAACCACCTACAATACCGGTAACTCGGATATCCCGCTGCACAGCGGTACGCACAATTGCACGCACGGCAGCATTCATTCCTGGACTGTCCCCTCCGGAAGTGAGAACCCCGATATGTCGGATCGGAGTCTCTAGGCTCATTCGGCGATCACTGTTCCTAGCAACGCTCTATTGCCGCTTCGGTCGATCATCAGGCAACGATATTGACCAGCAGCAAGACCATTGCGCTCAACACGAATAACGGAGTTGGCAACACCATTCTGCCTTGCAACTTCTTTGCCGGTGGCATCGATCAGGATAACTGTCCGTGCATCATCAATAGTTGAAAGGTCCACCGTGAACCCATCCGTGAATAAGGATGGGTAAGGAGAAGGTAGTTCGGTATTGCTCAATGAATTGAGGTCAACGGTACTTCCAGTGATATAATACAGATCCTGCAGAGCACCAAGGTAGAGACGCGTACCAGCAACATGGAATTTTTCCTGAGCCACTTGATCCACCGGAGTGAGTCCGGTGTTGAATGAAGAATAGGTAAGACCATTATCAATTGAAACCGTGCAGCCCCCTTGATTACTCAAAGCGTAGATCTTTCCATCATAGGCTACCATTTCACCTTTTGTTGGGTTGGCAGGGTCTCCGGTGCTTTCGCTCCAAGCGGCACCATCATTCAACGAATAACGGTAGCCGAATGTGGTAACAGCCACCAGTCTGTTAGGCAATACTTGTAGAGCGTACATAGCGAAGTTCGATCCCGCAACGGAACTCCATTGTTGTCCACCGTCCGTACTTTTATAAAGTCCCACGCTGGTTGCAGCATAAAGATTGGTGCCATCAGTGGCAATGTCATAAGCGATCGCGTTGGAACCCATTCCTGAGTTACCTATCAACCAACTATCTCCACTGTCCGTGGTACGATGTATTCCACCGCCATTTGCGATGGAGCCGGTGAATATGGCAAAGGTTGCTACACCGAAATGGAAGAATTTGTTCGCGTAGATCTGAGCACTCGCTCCAAGTGCGCCATTTACGTTGGTCCACATGGCACCATCAGTGCTTCGGTATATACCCGATTGTGTTCCTGCAAAAAGATAGGTGGCATTGTGTCCCACCGAGCGCACATTGTATTGACCACCGACCAAAGTGATACCAGTATTCGATAGGACCCATGATGTGCCGCTATTCACGCTTTTGCTAACGCCCCCGTTATGCGCGGCATAGAGAGCGGATGAGAAGGTGGTTACGCTGCGGACAGGTGAAAGCCCGGTGCCAAGGGCATTCCATTGGCCCAAAGCAATGAGTTGGAATGATGTAGCAGCTATAAGAAGCGAGAGTCGAAGTTGTTTCATGTTCATCATTTAGTGTCGCCAAAGATACTGGATATACAAAACATGGGTCATTCGCGGTCAATGAATGACCGAACACATCCTGGTTATGGACTAATTTTGGATTGTGACGAAATACGATCCCGAATGGATATTTGCCTTGGTTCATTGCACATTGTCGAATGCCTAGCAGCTTGTAATTAGTGAAGATGTTCAGAGCGCGGCTATTTGGATCGATCGTCCTCTTACTTTATTTACCGAATACAGCAGTCCAGGGGCAAACTGTTAATTGCAAATTGGAGTTTTCCGGTACGGTGACGGATGAACACGACGGAACCCCGCTGTCTTACGCCAATGTGGTCTTGGTTGAAGCGGAACGCAGTGCAATTGCAGATGTTGACGGCCATTTCAAATTTATTGGACTCTGTCCCGGAACGTTCACATTGCGCGTTGCACACTTAGGGTGTGAGCCGGTCGAGCGGCAATTGGTCCTTGTGAAAAGTACGAGGTTGGATCTGTTCCTTGAGCATCATAGTGAGGAACTCCACGACCTGGAAGTTATACGTGAAAGACCGGATGAGAACGTTGGTCAGCCGAATACGGTTCTGGACAAGCACTCCATGGAGAAGAGCACCGGTAGGTCTATGGCCGAGATGCTTGCGGTGGTTCCTGGAGTAACAATTCTGAGCACTGGGCCAACGATCGGCAAACCCATGATCCACGGTCTCAGCGGCAATAGGATACTTACGTTGAACCAAGGTATTCGGCAAGAAGATCAACAATGGGGAACGGAACATGCGCCGAATCTGGATCCATTCAGCAGTGATAGGATCACTGTCGTTAAGGGCGCGGCCAGTGTACAATACGGGAGCGATGCAATGGGCGGCGTTATCATTACTGAACCCGTTGATCTACCGAGAACCGCGGGCATCAATGGTGAATTGCGTGGAGTTGGGATCCTCAATGGACGAGGAGGTGGTGGAAATGCGATGCTACAAGGTGGTTTGAAGGGGCTTCGCGGTTTTGGATGGCGCGTTCAAGGGAGCGGAAAAATATTAGGCGATAGCGAAGCTCCTGATTACATGCTCAGCAACACGGGTATTCGAGAACAAGGTGCGTCAGCAACCATCGGCTATCGGGATCTTCGTTTCAGGTCCACGTTGTACTTCAGTTGGTTCCAACGGGAATTAGGTATTCTAAGAGCCTCGCATATCGGAAATTTGACCGATCTCGATAACGCCATCGCCACGGGTACGCCTTGGTACGTAGGCGACTTTACCTATGACATCGATGCGCCACGTCAGACCTCGGATCATTTATTGGCCAAGGCTGAGTTGGATTATGCTTTGACCGAACGGAACAGAATCGTGGTCACGTACGCCTATCAAACCGATTCACGCAAAGAGTACGATATCAGACGTGGTGGCAGAAGCGCGCTGCCAGCTTTGGATCTAGGGCTAACGACCCATACCGCGGATGCATCGTTCAAACATTGGATCGGCAAACACATTCACGGCAGGGCAGGTCTTAGCGGATTATTCCAGCGTAACATCAATGAACCGGGCACAGGAATTCGACCGCTTATTCCGAACTACCAGAAAGAGAGTGGGGGAGTGTATCTCATCGAACACCTTCCGCTTGGAGAGCGCGTTGAAGTGGAAGCCGGGGGCAGGTTGGAAAACACCACTTTGCTCATTGCGAAGTATGATGCTACAGGAACATTGCTCCAACCCGAATTCGAATACACCAACCACGCCTTGGGTGTTGGCGTTAACTGGAGCATCCGGGATAGTGTACGTGTACGGTTCAATTTCTCCACGGCTTATAGACCACCGCATGTAAGCGAACTTTTCAGTGAAGGATTGCACCATGGTGCCGCCGCGATCGAAGTGGGCAACGATCAGCTGGACAGCGAACGTTCATTGAAAGGCACAACGGATATTGATGCGTTGTGGTTCCAAGGTCGATTGCAAACGAATTTCACCTTCTACGCGGATCACATCAGCAACTACATCTACTTGCGGCCAGCCGGTGAACAACTTACCATTCGCGGGGCCTTTCCGGTATTCGATTACGTGTCAACTGATGCGTTCTTATATGGGTTGGATGCCACGTTGCAAGTTGCGGTCACATCCCGTTGGGCAGTTCGATCACGAACAAGCATAGTGCGTGGCCGTGATCTTCGAATGGATCAATGGCTATTCCAGATCCCGAGTGATCGTACAGAAACGACTTTGCTCTATTCGATCGTGAAGACAGGCAAATGGAGAGGCATGGAATTGGGTATTTCAAGCAATTACGTTGCCCAACAAAGACGCATTCCACCAGAGCTTGATTACGCGTCTCCACCTAGGCCATATCATCTCCTGGGTTTTCAGGCGAGTGCTGCACGAAAGCTGGGTAACAACGAGGTCCGCTTCGGTCTACAAGCAACGAACCTATTCAATACCACCTACCGCGATTACATGGATCGCTTCCGATACTACGCTGCAGCAAGGGGAATTGATGTATCCTTATGGGTCCGGTTTAGTTTCGGGAGACCCCGTTGAGCACTGGAATTTTCATCCCTGAAGGCACTTCATAGGCAGCAGCCCAAAGAAAGACGCAACTTTGCACGAACCATGAAACAGCTGATCCTCTTTTTCTTTGCCGTTGTCACATTCACTTCGTGTAAGAAGGACGAGAACCCTATTGTTCCTGTTCAGCCGCCGGCCAATGAAGAAGAAGTGATCACAACACTGGTGCTCACGTTCACCGATATTCAGAGCTTCGAGGATCACGTATTCCGATTCACGGATCTGGACGGCGACGGTGGTAATGCGCCCGTTATCGAAGTCGATGATCTGCCCGGTAACCGTGATTTTGCCGTATTCATTAGTTTTCTGAATGAGAGTGTTTCTCCGGTACAGAACATCACGACCCAGATTGAGAACGAGTTGGAGCAACATCAGTTCTTTTTTCAAACCGTTGGAGTCAACCTTACAATATCCTATGGTGATGAAGATGCGAACATGCATCCCGTGGGACTGATAAACAACTCCACATCCTTAAGCCCGAGCACCGGAACATTGAAGGTGACCTTACGGCATGACCCGGATAAAAGTGCAACCGGTGTTTCTTCTGGGGATATCACGAACGCCGGAGGTGATACGGATATAGAGGTCACATTTCCCGTGGTGATCCTTTGAACCGGTAGGACGCGTTACCTACTTGGTCGAATCGCATTATCGTATACAAACGTAACGATATGTTGATCCGTCTATTAGTGATATGGGCATTGCCCGTTTGGTTATCGTGCCAAGCCACGGAACCTGAACGTTCTGCTTCATCACCTATTCTCAGCTCGAGCAGTGGAGACCCTGAACTTGCAGAAGTATCATTGGAACGCATGGTTGATAGTCTTTCCATTGCAGGAAAGGATATGCATTTCTTGGTGACGAAATCCGAACGGATCTTTCAGGTACTTGGAAAGGGCTTGGTCCTCAAAGAATACCCCTGCGTGCTGGGTGAGGTTCCTGTGGGGGATAAAATGATGCAAGGTGATCGAAGAACGCCTGAGGGTACGTTCGGGATCCGCAGTAAACGCATGCATGATAAATGGCATGCTTTCGTTTGGATCGATTATCCGAATGCGGAAAGCCGAATGCGATTCGCGGCGCGTCTTGCAGATGGTTCAATACCCGGAACCGCCAAGATCGGTGGTGAGATCGGCATTCACGGCGTGCCTGATGGAATGGATCATTGGGTCAACAATGGAAGTGATTGGACATTTGGTTGCATCGCCTTGCGCAACCCGGACCTTGATGAGATCTACCCTTACATTCAAGCGGAATACACGACGATTCAGATCATTCCTTAGGTTAGGGTCACTTATCGAACCCATTGGGGTAATGCTGCTTCAAGGCATTGATCCCTTCACGTACTTTTTCTTCCTGTTCGCCTTTGAAGGCGGTAAATCGCTCGGCTAATTTGGTATTGCTCGTGGCAAGTATTTGTACCGCAAGCAGTCCGGCATTTCGCGAGCCATTCACCGCAACCGTAGCTACTGGAACCCCAGCAGGCATTTGTACGATGGAAAGCAGCGAGTCCCAGCCATCAATGGAATTGCGGCTTTTCACGGGTACGCCGATCACTGGAAGTATGGTAAGCGATGCGATCATCCCCGGTAAATGTGCAGCGCCTCCTGCACCAGCAATGATCACTTTCACGCCACGGTCCGCAGCGCCTTTGGCGTAAACGAACATCCGGTCCGGTGTCCGGTGCGCGCTTACAACGGTCACTTCATGATCGATCCCGAATTCCTTCATGGTGTCGATCGCTTCACGCATTACATCAAGGTCACTGCGGCTGCCCATTACTATACCTACCATGCCATTCTTTTTTTGTTGTGAATCTAATATCGGTTCCAAGTCATTTCAATGGTTCCACACTACAGTGTTCCTTGGCGATATTCAAAGCTACATCCACTTCTTCAGCATTGGACCCAACCAGTGTAATGTGTCCCATCTTACGTCCGGTGCGTGTTTCTTTCTTTCCGTACAGATGGATGAAAGCGCCGGGAAACTCAAGTATTCGCTGCGAACCCACCAACGTAGGTGAGCCAGATCCATTGGTACCGACCAGATTATACATGGCCACAGGTCTGTTCAAGTGCGTTGGCCCCATCGGCCATTGAAGGTAACACCGCAGGAGTTGGTCGAACTGGGAACTGTCACAGGCCTCGATCGTATGGTGTCCGCTATTGTGAGCACGCGGAGCGGTCTCATTCACAAGGATCCGACCATCGGTGGTAAGGAATAACTCCACAGCGTAAAGACCTGGCGCTCCGAATGCATCTACAACGCGAAGAGCAAGACCCTTTGCGCTGTTCAGCACGTCGGTGGGCCTTCTTGCGGGTGCGCGCAAATGGTCCACAAGATTCAGTTCCGGGTCGAAAACCATTTCCACTGGATCGTACGCGGCCACCTCACCATTGTCTGACCGCACGACAAGTACAGCCAATTCCACTTCGATGTTGATCTGCTTCTCTAACACACAAGGACCATCGAACGCTTGCTCGGCATCGCTGAGCGCATTGATCTGCATAACCCCCTTGCCATCATATCCGCCTCCGCGGCTCTTCAAAAATGCAGGGAGGAGATGTTCATGTGCCGATAGGTCCCTACCGTTCTCAAGTAACGTAAATTCAGACGTAGGGATATCGTGGTCCTTGTAGAATTGCTTTTGAAGTCCTTTGTCCTTTATGATCCTTAGGACGGCTGGGTCAGGGATCACACGTTTGCCTTGACGTTTCAGTTCTTCCAAGGCATCAACGCTCACATGTTCGATCTCTATGCCAACGATATCGGCGTTCGCAGCAAAAGAGAGGACAGTGTTCTTATCATTAAGGTCACCTATTAGAAAACGATCCGCAATGGTCGAGCAAGGTGCATCCGGGTCGGGGTCCAGGACGTGGATCTCAGCATTGTAGCGCAATGCATTTTCGATGAACATGCGTCCAAGTTGACCGCCACCTAACAATGCGATCACTGGTTTCTTCGACATTAAGGCCAAAGATAGTGAGGGGTTGAAGTAGCAGCTCAACGCTTCCTATAACTCGTATTGATCTCTCTGAAATGCATCAGGCGATAGCCTACTGTTAATTGTACGGATCTGTTCTTCGGGAATATGGCATCATCATTCAAGAGTAACGGTATCATTCCGCTGTAATAGCGCAGCCCGATATCAACTCCTGAGTTCAGGTCCATCCCGATGCCACCGTGCAACCCGAAGTCCATGGACTTGTATTTCTCCCCGACATCAGACTTTTCGCCGTTCTCTGAACGATGTACCGCCAGTCGTTTTCCCATCTGAACGCCACCACTCAAATTGAACTCATTGCCAAGGAAAAGCTTGAATGATAGTGGTACTTGTAGATAGTATGTACGATCAACGAACTTATCTCCATCCTGTACCATATAAGAGGATCCGCCAACAGTGAGCATTATCCCAGGTTCTATTTCGAATCGTGCCCCAGCATGATAGGGTACATAGATCCCTGCAGTTGCACCAGGAATAATGCCGGTCCTAACGCGTGTTGCATGATCCGTTGACGCAAGAAGACCTCCTCTTATTCCGAAAGCGATCCGCTGCGCAGAGAGGTTTCCCACCAAGGTGAGTCCTAGTATTGCGATCAAATGTTTCGAGCGACTCATGTGCAGGACCTTATTCTGAACTTATTACGGTACAAGTGGTCCTAGGTTCCAGGAACAACGGCCTAGTTCGACAGACTGCGTTCCGGGATCGATTAAATAGGGTCGATAACAAATGGGCCGGATGAAAAACTCAACCGGCCCATTTGTATCTTTAAGAAATAATGGAGATCAATGTACCCTACTGTTCACCAAAAGGGGTTTGGTCTGTAGTTGATCGCCTTGGAGGATCCGCAATACATACGTGCCATTGGAAACACCTTGGAGGTCAAGTGTTTTTAGACTTGTATTGGACGTATAGGTCGCAACAGTTCTGCCCTGCATATCGACCAGTTCAACAAACGCGAATTGGTCAGATGGTAGGACGAGGTGAACGGTTGATCCTGCAGGGTTAGGGTACACTTGAATGGAGCTCTGATCGAACGCATTGACACCCGTATTCACATCGATCAAAATACCATAGTCTTCCGTTTCTCCGTATACATAGGCGTAGCAAGGATCGGTATCAGGTGTAGGTTCTCCTTGAGCATGATACACTCCTCTAACTCGCATGCGCGTATTCCCAATGGTAGCATTTGCCGGAACGGTGAAAACGAAGGTCATTACTTGATCCGCGGAAGAGGATACGACTTCCGACATTTTTTCCGAAGCTTCGAACGTCTCGTCCTGGTCAAGATCGATCCAGGTAGTGTAATGGTCCGGTTGATATGTGCCACCCTGTACTGTTAGCGTGTACTGGGTGCCAACGACAAGCGTTGTGCTGTGGATAGCGCTTAGATCAAAGTAGAACGGTGCGGCAGAAGCACCAGAGTTCAAGTTGTTGATGGATCCAAGTTGAACACTATTGATGAAATCACCTACAGTCGTACCTGTTGTTGACGTCGGAATGCAATAACCTGTTGTGGTAGCCGATTGAATGGTGATCCCATAGTCTTCGGTCTCGCCAAATGCATATGCAAAACAGGGGTCGGTATTCGGGGTTGGTTCACCGGTATTATGATACACTCCACGTACACGCATGCGTGTTTCTCCCAAGGTCGCTGAAGCCGGTACGGTAAATGTGAAGGTCATGGTCTGATCGGCAGCAGAAGAGGTCACTTCGGTCATTTTTTCCGAGGCTTCGAAGGTCTCATCCTGATCATGATCGATCCAAGCAGTGTAGTGGTCAGGCTGATAGGTTCCACCTTGAACGGTGAGCGTATATTGGATTCCTTGCGTGAGGTTGGTGCTGTGCGAAGCACTGTAGTTCGTGTAGGTCGGAGCTGTTATTCCACCCGTATTCAGATTGTTTATGGTACCCAGTTGTACGCTATTGATGAAGTCACCATCACCGGTTCCTGATGCTGCTGTAGGTGTACAATATCCGCTGGTGTTACCGCATGCTGAATTGCTCAACAAGCCTGATCGAACGCCAGTCAGTATTCCGGCCATGTAATTCGCTTGTTGATCAGTGAACATTGCTGAACAATTGCTGTAATCCATGAAATTCTCGTATTGCGTTAGCACACCGCATTTCATCAACGTGGTATTGGAGCAACTATAGGTTGGGCTGTTGGTGTTCGGGGTGTCGGTGAAGCCATCCGCATTGTTACATGTCCCACCGTCGTCGAACGTATGCTGCAAACCGAAATAGTGCCCGATCTCGTGTGTTGCGGTACGGTCACCAGCGTTAAGTCCATAGTTGTAATCGATAACAAGGCCATCGATCCCGGAGCCGACTACGCCACCGACCGGTAGATATGCATAACCTACCGTGATGAACCCACCAGTAGCACCACTGGTAATGTCACAGACCCAGATGTTGAGGTATTGGTTCGTGTTCCACGGCGTTTTCCCGTACTGGGCTTCTTTCATGATATTCGTTTCCGTGTCCGGGTCGAACCATGTTTGCGATGTTTGTGTACGCGTTATCCCGGTGGTTGCATTTCCGGAAGGGTCGATCTGGGCAAGACAGAAATTGAAGCCCACATTCGCCACAACACCACTGAATGCTGGTCGCACAATTCCAATATCGGAGTTGGTCTCGGAATAGTCCTGGTTCATCTGGTTGACCATTGCCATGATCGCAGCATCGGAGACATTTTCAGCCGTTGTGTTGTAAACGACGTGAACGACAACAGGTACGGTGTAGCTACCACCGCGGAACGATCCGTTCACATGCGGCAAAGCTGCCTGTAGGTCCGTACTCAAACCTTGTTGAGCCAAATAGTGTTCAGTGATCGTATGCGCTGTACAATCGTGTTGTGTCGCTTGGCCATGCGCAAAGAAGGGAATACAAGCTGTTGTAAGAAGGATAAGGTTCCGGATCATGCCGCGAAGTTACCGGTCGTGATCCATGTCATTGGGCCACATTTTTCACGATCCCACTGTGGAAAAGAGTGCCTGATTCAGATCCTTTCAAGGTCGATCAAATAATGATCGGAATAGCGGGACGCCCATTTCCAATGTGCGGCATAACGGTCCAGTTTGGCCAGATTATCCAGCGTTCCCGGTTTCTCCAGTAAGCGGGGTTCCAAGGAGATCGGTGGAACGAAAAAACCAATAGGTGCTAGCCGCACTAGCCTGAACCGGTGTGCAAATGCTGTTTCGAGGGCCTTTGGAGAATGGAACCAATTGGCCACGCCACTGCCGCTAAGACCATTCCAGATCGGGTCCTGTCTTCCTCTTGCAAATGCTTTTCCGAAACGACCATGTGCAAAATGATGCACTGTTTCTGAAAGACAACGATCAGGCATCACGACCGCAATGAATCGGCCACCTGGTTTAAGGTTATCAGCAATAGGGTCCACCAAGTATTTCAAGTGATCAAGATCCACGCTATTCAACCCACCGGCACCGCTGAGAACAAGGTCGAAGCTGAACGGCCATTGACGATCCTCCAGATCATCGAGGTCCAGTTGCTCATGTACGATCCGATCCTCAACACCCATTTGTCGCGCACGTTCACGAGCGCGACTTAGCATAACGGGACTCATATCCGTGGCAATAACACGGTGACCTTTTCGTGCTAAATGGATCGATTCCTTCCCTGTACCGCAATTCAATTCCAACACGTCCATTCCTGGCAGCCGTAGTAAATGGTCCAAGTGGTCCCATAGCAAACGACGTTGCACCATGGCTACACGGCTCACGGTGTACTCGCGATCGAAGGCCGAAGGGGAAGTGCGAAGTGAAAATGCCATAGCAATGAACGTGTTCAACGGAACTTAATAGCACAAAGTTAGGATCCACAGCTTCGGAATTCGCGCCAATTGCACTACTTATCCAGTGTTCCTGTGGGATAACGTTCTCTGAATAGGATCAGTTCACGCGTACGTACTTGGTCCATCAACGAACGCATCTATCCCATCATTCCTAAGATGGATGCCGCGGGATCGTTCGCTCCGAAAACACTGTTTCCCGCCACGAGCACATCCACACCGTGATCAACGAGTTTGCGAAAATTCCCTGCACTAACTCCACCGTCCACTTCGATCAAGACTCTGGAACCTTTTTGCTCTCTCAGATCACGTAATCGATCCAATTTGGAGTACGTGTTCTCAATGAACTTTTGCCCCCCGAAACCCGGATTCACGCTCATGATCAGCACAAGGTCAAGATCCGCGATGATGTCTTCCAGCGAACCAATTGGTGTATGTGGATTCAGCGAAACGCCTGCTTTCATTCCAGCAGCTTTGATCGCTTGTACGGTCCGGTGCAGATGTGTGCAGGCCTCTTCGTGTACCGTAAGCACATCAGCACCGGCCTCTTTGAACGCGGATATGTAGCGGTCCGGGTCCACGATCATCAAGTGGGTGTCGAATACCTTTTTGGTCAAGGGGCGAATGGCTTTGATAATGGCAGGCCCGAAGCTGATGTTCGGTACGAATAAGCCATCCATTACGTCCAAATGCAGCCATTGTGCTTGGCTTTCATCCACGATTTGCACAGCACTGCGAAGTTCGGTGAAGTCAGCTGCTAGAAGGGAAGGGGCTATGATGTGTGCCATTGGCAGCGAAGGTAGAACAACAAAAAGGGCCGCACATCGGCGACCCTTTCAATTCTATCGGGATACAGTTTTCAACCTAGATAGGCTTTAAGGACCACGCTACGGCTTGTCTGTTTCATCCGGCGAATTGCTTTTTCCTTGATCTGGCGCACGCGCTCACGGGTCAAGTCGAATTTCTGACCGACTTCTTCAAGTGTATGCGGTGGGTTCCCGTTCAATCCGAAGTACAAGCGGATAACATCAGCTTCCCTACCTGCTAGAACAGCGAGCGAACGTTCGATCTCCACTTTCAGGCTGTCGGTCATCAATGTTTCCAAGGGGCTCGGTGCATCGTCGTTCTGCATAACGTCGATCATCGTACCGCTGTCATCCCCTGCACGGAGGGGTGCATCCATGCTGATGTGTCGGCCCATATTGTTCAAACTCACTTTCACCTCTTCCAACGTCATCTCCAGCAATTCTGCTAGTTCAACCGCGGTTGGGGGGCGTTCGTGTTCCTGTTCCAACTTGGCGAATGCTTTGTTGATCTTATTGATCGATCCGATCTTATTCAATGGCAAACGAACGATCCGCGCTTGCTCCGCCAAACTCTGGAGGATCTGTTGACGGATCCACCAAACGGCGTAACTGATGAATTTGAAGCCACGGGTCTCATCGAATCGTCCTGCGGCTTTGATCAAGCCGAGGTTCCCTTCGCTGATGAGGTCGGGTAGCGTAAGGCCTTGACCTTGATACTGCTTCGCAACGGATACGACGAAGCGCAGGTTGGCGGTCGCCAATTGCTCCAGTGCATCTTGATCACCTAGCTTGATCCTCCGTGCCAACTCCACTTCGTCCTGAGCGGTGATCAACTTCACTTTTCCGATCTCCTGAAGGTACTTATCTAGAGAAGGAGTATCCCTGTTAGTCACCTGTTTGGTGATCTTTAACTGCCGCATTCTTGCCATTTCACACTTTTTCTGTTACGAAGAGTGGTCCTTGAACGCTAGCAAACGGTGTAAGGTTACCGCTCTGATCGAAGTTGGTGCATATTGCGGACAGGTGTTGTACTGTAATGCATTGCCTAAGGCCACCAACGAAAAGACCGCCCGATAAAGGCGGCCTTTTCAACGAATATGAAGTTCTCAGAGTTGCGGACCGCTGCTCATTCAAGCAACAGAAGATCCTCAGCTGTCAATTAATCCCGACGCGGTCCACGCTCCCGGAATTCCCGACGTGGACGGTCAGTGCGCTCGCGGCGTTCACCATCCATTGCAGGTTCACGCTCAACATATCCCTCAGGCTTCGGCAACAGCGCACGGCGGCTCAGTTTCAACTTGCCACTACGTGGGTCTTTTCCCGTCACTTGGAATTCGACGATCTCGCCTTCCTTCAGCACATCCTCAACGCGTTCGATCCGTTTCCAGTCGAGTTCGCTAACGTGCAAAAGGCCATCAACACCAGGCAATACTTCAACGAACGCACCGTACGGCATGATCGTTTTTACCTTGCCTTTGTACGTAGCACCAACTTCTGCTTGAGGTGGGTTAGCGATCGCATTCACACGTGCAAGAGCAGCATCAATGCTTGCTTTGTTCTCGCTCATGATCTCAACGATACCACGGCCATCCACTTCATCAATGCTGATGTGTGCACCGGTCTCCGCTTGGATCTCCTGTATCACACGACCACCGGGCCCAATAACGGCTCCAATGCTCTCTTTTGGGATCTCAATGGTGATGATCCGAGGTGCATGGTCCTTGTAATCCGCACGTGGCGCATCCAAGGTCTTCATCATTTCACCAAGGATGTGCAAACGTCCTTGACGGGCTTGCTCCAATGCCTGTGCCAACACTTCGTAAGGTAGACCATCCACCTTCATATCCATTTGGGTGGCAGTGATCCCCTTTGCGGTACCACATATCTTGAAATCCATATCACCGAGGAAATCCTCATCACCGAGGATATCGCTCAGGATCGCATGACGTGTTCCGTCGCTGATCATCCCCATAGCGATACCGCTTACTGGTGCAGTGATCTTCACACCTGCATCCATCAGTGCGAGTGTTCCACTGCAGACCGTAGCCATTGAACTGGAACCGTTACTCTCGAGAATATCGCAGTTCAAGCGAATGGTATACGGGTTGGCCGGTGCTGCTGGAATAACCGGTTTCAAAGCGCGCAGCGCCAAGTTACCGTGTCCAACTTCGCGACGCCCTGGTCCGCGGATCGGCTTTACTTCACCAGTGCTGAAGCTAGGGAAGTTGTAGTGAAGCATAAAACTCTCACTGCTCTTCTTGGTAGCACTATCAATGGTCTGTTCGTCCATTGAGCTTCCCAAGGTCAGCAGGTTGATCGCCTGTGTTTCTCCACGTGTAAAGATCGCGCTACCGTGTGTTCCAGGTAGAACATCCACTTCGCTCCAGATCGGGCGGATCTGATCGGTCTTACGACCATCCAAACGCTTGCCATGATCAAGGCATACATTACGTACTGCCTTTTTCTGGGTCTTCTTGAAGAAGCGACCGAGCATCGCTTTATCCATCTTCTCTTCGTCGCTCAACGTTGCCAAGCACTCTTCTTTTATTGAAGCGAACTTGTCCATACGTGCTTCTTTAGCACTTGGCTCCATGGCGAAGTCATAGTACTGCTGGTAGCAGAGATCCATGATCTTCTTACCGATCGCCTCGTCGTTATTCTCGTGGTTATAGGTGCGCTTGGTCTGGCTTTTGGGGACCATTGCACTCAATTCATCCAGAGCTACGCATTGCTTTTTGATCGCATCATGCGCCAACTTGATCGCTTCGATCATGTCGGCTTCCTGCACCTCGTTCATTTCACCCTCCACCATGAGGATATCGCTCTTGGTACCGGCGACGATAAGGTCCATATCCACGCCTTCCATTTCGGAATGCATGGGGTTCAGGACCATTTTACCGTTCACACGTGCTACGCGCACTTCGGTAACTGGTCCACCGAACGGGATATCGCTTACGGCCAATGCTGCGGAAGCCGCGAGACAGGCCAGTGCATCGGATTGGTTGTTCTTGTCCGTGCTCATCAGCGAGATCACGACCTGCGTATCGCCATGGAAATCATCCGGGAATAGGGGACGCAGAGCGCGGTCCACCAAACGACTTGTTAGCACTTCATGATCGCTTGGGCGTGCCTCACGCTTGAAGAAGCCTCCAGGAAAACGTCCAGCAGCGCTGAATTTTTCACGGTATTCCACCTGTAACGGCAGAAAATCGATACCCTCACGGGCTTCTTTGGTAGCCACAACGGTGGCCAATAGGATCGTATCGCCTAATCGCACCGTAACGGCGCCATCGGCTTGTTTGGCCAACACACCGGTCTCGATGGTTATGACCTTGCCATCGCCCATGTCGATGGTCTTCGTAATTGCTTGTGGTTTCATCTTCTTATTCCTCTTAACATCTTTCCGGACGGTCATTCCGGTCAACGAGCCGGAATCCCGTTGCCTTCTTGGCTGAATAGCCTATAAGTAAAAAGGGCGATCGTTGTCAACGACCGCCCCCTCAATTCGATCAATATGTTCCAGCCATTGCAGCCAGTAAAGCGGCCGCAGGCATGGCCTTACTTACGCAGGCCGAGTTTGGCGATGATCGTGCGGTAACGCTCGATATCGTACATCTTCAGGTAATTCAGCAATTGTTTGCGCTTACCTACCAAGGACATCAAAGCTTTTGTGGTGCCGTGGTCCTTTTTATTGGTTTTCAAATGCCCTGTGAGGTGATTGATGCGTGCTGTGAACAGCGCGATCTGGCTTTCAGAAACACCGGTATTCGTGTCGGAACCCCCGTGTTGCTTGAATATTTCCCTCTTGGCTTCGGTAGTTGGATACATCTTCTTTTTGGTAACGGACGGCAAAGATAGGGATATTACGGATCCGACAATGGCCGGTTCAATATTTACCCCCTGAGCAGGGCGAACGTCTGTCCCAAAAAGCCCTTCAGTTGCTTCCGGTGAACGATCTTATCCAGAAATCCATGCTCCTGAACGAACTCGCTCGTTTGGAATCCTTCGGGAAGATCACGGCCAATGGTTTCGCGCACAACTCGTGGGCCCGCAAAAGCAACAAGTGCCTTCGGTTCGGCAATGTTCAGATCCCCCAACATGGCAAAACTAGCCGTAACACCACCGGTAGTAGGGTCGGTGATCACACTGATATAGGGTAGCTTCTTTTTCGCCATTTGTGAGAGTTTGGCGCTGGTCTTTGCCATTTGCATTAGGCTATAACCGGCTTCCATCATACGGGCACCACCACTTTTACTGATAATGACCAACGGACACTTCCGTTTCATGGCGAGATCCGCGGCCATGGCGATCTTTTCACCTACCACGCTGCCCATACTACCACCGATAAAGCGGAAATCCATACAGGCGATCACCACGGTATGCGTATCCAACTTGCCTTCAGCAGCGCGTATCGCATCATTCAGGCCAGAGTCAATGCGGCTTTTCAATAAGCGATCAGCGTATTTTTTGGTATCCTCGAAGTTCAATGGATCACCTGCTATCAGATCTCGTCCGAACTCGGTGAATTTGTGATCATCGAAAAGAATGGCGAAGTATTCTTCGCTTCCGATCTTCTCGTGATGCTCGCACTTGCTACAGACCCAGAGGTTGTTCTCGTGCTCTTCGGAGGTCATTACCTCTTTGCATTCCGTACACTTATACCAAAGACCTTCAGGGGTTTCCTTCTTTTCTTCGGTACTGGTAGTTATGCCTTGCTTAACGCGTGTGAACCAACCCATATCCAAGCAGTGAAGGTGCGAAGTTAGGGTTTGCGATCCATGACCGCCCAAGGCTGCCTGCTTCGTTCATACGAAGTGCTTTATGGTTGATGCGTATTATCATTGATTTTTAATTTGACGGGGCAACGCGATCAGTAGATCTCATGTCTATGACCTATCCATAGTGCATGCGAATTTTGAATTGTGAGCGTGGAACGAATTGTAGATATCAGTAAAACAGATCGAATGAACAAAGTATTTCTCGTCGTAGTGCTTTTATGGAGCAGTGAATGTTCAGGACAGATATTATTGGATAACACACTGACTCCGGAGCAATTGGTGCAGAACGTCCTGTTGGGCGGTGGAGTAACTGCTAGCAATGTTACGTTCAACGGCGTTCTGAATGCTCCCATCGATGTTCAAGTTGGTAGTTTTAATGGAACGAACTGCAATGTTGGCATAGCATCCGGGGTCATTTTGGCCACTGGCGATATCGACGTTGCGTTAGGGCCGAACAACGCTGCCGGAGCAACGTTGGGTGATGGAGATGGTCAAGGCGATCCGGATCTGGATGAGGCCTCTAACTCGACTACATATGATAGAGCCGTGCTGGAGTTCGATTTTATTCCAAGTGGAGATTCGTTGGAGTTCCGGTATGTATTTGGAAGTGAAGAGTATTTGGAATTTGTGAATGCGGGCTACAACGATGCGTTCGGGTTTTTCTTGAGTGGCCCAGACATTAGCGGTCCATATTTGAATAACGCCGCGAACATTGCGTTGATCCCTAATTCCGGATTGCCGGTCACGATCGACAATTTGAATGATCTGGTGAATTCATCCTATTACGTTGACAACGGTGATGGCTTTACACAACCTAATTCCAGTGATGAGCAGTACATTCAATTCGATGGGTTCACCGTGGTATTGACAGCAAAGGCAGTGGTACAATGTGGTCAAACGTACCATATAAAGATCGCGATCGCTGATGCGGGAGATCCCATCTTGGACAGCGGCGTTTTTATTGAAGGAGGTTCGTTCACTAGCCCGAATGCGATCGACCTGGAAATAGTTACGGCAAGTGCTGACGGCACATTGACAGAAGGTTGTACCGATGCGTTCTTTACCATAACACGTCCGGAAAGTGATAGCACCTTAACCGTAAATATTGCCGTTTCTGGCACGGCGATCAACGGAACGGATTACACGCAAATTCCGAGCGCATTTACCATTCCCGATGGGCAGAATAGCATTAGTTTTCCTGTGAGTGCCTTTCTGGATGGAATTTCGGAAGGTGTCGAAGAGATCATACTAACGGCCACTTTTATCAATTTGTGCGGAGATACATCGATCAGTACGGCCAGTGTACCTATTCTGGATTATGTCCCCATTGATGCAATGACGAACAACCTTGAACTGGATTGTACCCAAGACAGCGTGTCGGTCTCGGTATTGGCAACTGGTGGCTTTGGTGAGTTAAGCTATTTGTGGAACACTGGCGATCAAATGGCAAGTACATGGCTATCGGGATTGATCGATGGCACCTATTCGGTAACGATAACCGATGATTGTGCGCAAAGCGTGACAGAACAATTGGATGTATTCAGCGGCTGTGAGATCATTATTCCCAATGTGTTTTCGCCGAATGGCGATGGATACAATGATTTTTTCGTGATCGATCATATCGAGAGTCGGAGCAATACATTGAATATTTATAACCGTTGGGGTAATGTTGTCTATGAGACCAGGAATTACCGTAACCAGTGGAACGGTCGTGATCTACCGGACGGAACCTATTATTACGTTTTACAGGTCACTGACGAACAAGAAGCACGAACTGGGCATTTGACCATCTTGGGACATAGGTAAGCAAATAACCAAACCAGCTCGATTTCACGATCCACCGCCAAGGTCGTACCTAATTGAACCAACGCCAGTTTTTCCAGTTTTAAACCACCGCCGGGTCTTTCGTCTTCCGAGACCCTGCGATCCGCAGTACCTTGATCATAAAAGTTCAGGTCCATCATTGATCGAAAGAATTCAATTGCTGTTACCGTGAGACGATCAGCCGGACCACTTGGGCGTAGTTCCCTGAAACACTCGAAGGGAACACAGCCACATACATCCCTTCCGGCTCACCGTTAAGATCAACAGTGGTGCCGAAGGTTTGCAAGACCTCTCGCCCGAATGCATCGTAGACTACGATGTATTTGGGTTGTTGCGTGTTGAAGGTGAATTGACCTGAGGATGGATTGGACGAGATACAAACCGGAAGTCCTATTGGTGCTGGGACTTCTACAACCGCTATTGGCAGTTCACCGCACGGGACTAGGTCCGGAGGACCACAAGGCGCAGTATAGAGCACATTACCACCGAGTGTGAAACATCGCAAACTGGTACCCATCTCGCCAGGTCCATAGAAGTCTGCCGTAAGGCCAGTAGTGCTTCCTATTCCTTCGATAAAGGAAAAAGCAATGCAGATCTCGGTGGTGTCAATATTGATCCTTTTACGGTAATTCGGTCCAACTAATATGGAGTCCACTGATACTACTATTCCAGTACCTCCTGGACCATTATCTGCCAAAAATCCCTCTAATGTATCGCCTACACCCAGCGTGAAGTCATAAAGCAGGTTTTCCACTCCCGACTGCATACTGCGCCAATACACCTTTCTGGCCGCCGTATCCTCTCGTAAATAACCTGGGCCATCATCTCCTGGTGGAAAGCAACAGCCGCTACCTGGCATACTCAAATAATTTTCCTGGATCTTCACGTAGTTAAACCCATTGATCAGCGTATCTCCCGCCATGTAGTTCTGGATATAGGCCCAATCTCCACACATTTGATCAAGGCAACCCGTTGTCATCCCCCATACAGCACCACTATCCGGGAAGGGGTGATAAACATTGAATTGGGCGTTGGCTCGAGGAATTAAAATGAAGACAGCTACGCATAGCAGCGAATAGTTGAAATATCCCAAGAGAGTACGGAAACTCCGGAGGAGGGATGAATATTCCATGGCACTTAAACCACCGCCGGGTCTTCTGTCTGCGGAGACCCTGCGATCCACAGTACCATTACCATGATCATAAAAGTTCAGGCCCATTATTGATCGAACGGACTACCAAGATAGTCGATCCGGGACACTAGCATTATGATGTGCCGAAATGACTTACGATCATTGCCAAAGTTGGCCGCTAAAAACGAACAAGGCCCACCGAGAACGGCAGGCCTTGCTTTAGAAGTTTAGAAGTGTGTTACGCCACAGTGATCTTCTTGTCCGCGTAAACGTCTTGGATAGCGTTCAGCAATTGGATGCCTTCTTTCAATGGGCGTTGGAATGCTTTTCGACCACTGATCAAGCCTTGGCCACCGGCGCGTTTGTTGATCACGGCTGTGCGCACTGCTTCGGCCATATCACTGGCTCCGCTGCTGGCTCCACCGCTATTGATCAAGCCGATTCGGCCCATGTAGCAATTGGCCACTTGGTAACGGCAGAGGTCGATCGGATGGTCGGTCGTAAGGTCGCTGTAGACCTTTGGATGTGTTTTTCCGTAGCCCTTCAGCGCATTGTAGCCGCCGTTGGTCTCAGGCAGTTTCTGCTTGATGATATCCGCTTGGATGGTGACACCTAAATGGTTTGCTTGGCCAGTGAGGTCGGTGGCGGTGTGGTAATCCTTGCCATCTACTTTGAACCCATTATTGCGGATATAGCACCACAGGATGGTGGCCATGCCCAACTCGTGTGCGTATTCGAACGCTTCCGCGATCTCCGTGATCTGGCGCGTGCTTTCTTCACTGCCGAAGTAGATCGTTGCTCCTACGGCAACGGCTCCCATATCCCACGCAGCCTTAACGTCACCGAACAATACTTGGTCGAATTTGTTCGGGTAGGTCATCAGTTCATTGTGATTGATCTTCACGATGAACGGGATCTTATGGGCGTATTTGCGGGAGTTGGCAGCAAGCACACCAAAGGTGGAAGCAACCGCATTGCAACCACCTTCATAGGCTAGTTTAACAATGTTCTCAGGGTCGAAATAGGCAGCGTTCGGAGCGAAACTGGCTCCGGCACTGTGTTCAATGCCTTGGTCAACAGGTAAAATGCTCACGTAACCTGTGTTCGCCAAGCGGCCGTTATTGTATAGCGCTTGCAAGCTACGCAGCACCTGTGGATTACGATTCGTCAATGCAAAACTGCGATCAACGAAATCCGCACCAGGCAGGTGCAACATTCCTTTGTCAATGGTCTCACACTTGTGTTCCAATAACGATCTGGCGTCCGTGCCTAACAGCTCCTCAATATTACCGGTCTTCAACTTTTCCATGCACTTGATGCGTTTTTCTTTAGCGCGGCAAATCTAATCAATGGGCCGTGGGGCGTAAAGCGTTTTTTGGGTGTGTTACGAGAATGATATCAGAAACGTTATGGGTGCGGGTACCAATAGTTTGCAATGTATTGCAGCACATCGACGCAATGGAACGATCGCGCCGTGTTCCGGTAGTTTTGGACAGAGTTACTTTAGCTAGTCAGTGTTCATGCAGCCAATGAGAAACGACGTCATTCCGGGCAACGACCCGGAAAACGAACAACTATCAACATTAGAACCAAGGGCAGATCAGAACGGATACCCGATTCCAAGATTGAAATTATACTGGTTCCTGTAGCGCGTCAAAGGCAGATCCAATTCTTCCAATTGCGCTTGGTACCGATCTTTTGGCTGGAATAGCCATCGTTCACCGCTGGGCAACGAAGGGTCTTTGGTCTGGAGACCGAGGTCGACCCGAACAATGAAGAAGTCGAAATTCAAACGCACACCGGCTCCGGTTCCTATTGCAAGTTCGCTTAAGAATGTATCGCTGAAGCCGCCACCGGGTCTCTTTGGATCCTCTTCCAACTCCCAGATATTTCCGATGTCGGTGAATAGTGCTCCTTCGAAAATGCCGATCAGTTTGAACCGGTATTCCGCATTGGCTTCCATACGGATCTCGCCTATGCGGTCATAGGCCAGTAGCGGGGCACTGTATGAACCGGGGCCAATGGACCGTGCGCGCCAAGCTCTAAGACCGTTAGCGCCGCCAACGAAGAAGCTGCTCTCGAACGGCAATACGGTAAGGTTCCCATAGGGTACGCCAATACCCGCAGCAATCCGGAATGCCAAGCTGCTTTTTTCGTGGATCACATGGCGCCATCGCAGGTCGCTATCCAGCTTTAGGAATTCAGCATAGCGGATGCCGGATACGGTATTGAATGTATTCCCAGCAGTGTCTTGAGATGCGGAACCCATGAATCCCAGCGGAGCCGCCCATTCACCGGTGATCCGCGCGAAAAATGAATTGCGTGCCTTGCTATTGACCTGTGTATTGTGCGTGAATTGACTGCGCATACCCACGATCAAGTGGTCTGTATAACTGTCCGTAAAAACCGGGTCGTTCGCTTGTTGAAGGTATGTTCGGAAAGCCTCCGATTTCTCCGGGATCTTGATCACATTGATCTCCAGCGGGAAAAAGCCGACCGTATTGTACCGTGATTCCTGCCATTCGAAGCCATAGGAGAATTTGGCCAATGTGCGTCCATAATCCGGACGTTTTTGATAGTTGTACAGGATGTTGATCGTTGTGCTTGGCGCGGTCGATCGTGGTGGTCGAATGAACCAAAGTGGCTGAAGGAATTTCGGGAACCGGATGCTCAATTCCGGACCAATGTCCACGGTGTTGAATAGTCCTTCGTTCACAACACCGCCGGTAGTTCCCTGCTGCGAGCCCGCGCTGGTGAAGCTTTGTTGAGCCTCCAGACCCAGCACAAGTTGCAATTGCGCGCTTGCCATACCCTTGAAGAGGTTACGGTGTTTGTAGGCAAGGGATCCGGAGATCCCGAAAAATCCACCCCTGTTCGTCCCGGAAGCCTCGGCGGATACCGATTGTTCTTTACCAGGCAGCACATCAATTCGCGCATTGGCAAGACCAGGTCCCGCTGTTAGGGTGGTATCGTAGGTAATATCGATCCTATCGAAGACCCTCAATCCGGAAAGACGCCTATAGGTCCGGTCCGCATTGCTTTGCCTAAAGCGGGAATTGGGTTCCAGATAGACTTCGGTGAGCAGTGCGTTCGGGTTATACCGGAGCTTATTGCTGTACAGGATCGCGTAGTCATGATACTTCAATGTATCAGGAATCAGCCCTTCGCTTCTTCGCGAATAGCGCTGTGTTGCAACGGTTACGTCAACGATGGAGTAGACCGATCCTTCGGGAGTTCCGGCCAACCCCTTATCGGGACCACTGACTGCGCGCTCGAAATGAAGTTCAATATCCACCTGAAGGTTTCCGACCGTGGTATCTGCATCATAATGAATCAGTTCTTTCGTAAAGAAAAGGTAGCCCTCTTCACGCAGGGTCTGTGTTATGCGCGCACGTTCAGCATCGAGTTCATCCACATCGAATCGTTGTCCTTTCTTGATCCGCGCGTTGATCGTATCCTTCAGTACATAGTACTTGATCCGATCATCATCGATCTCGTAATTGATGTTCCTGTAACGGTACATGGGGCCCGGTGTCACGGAATAGGTTACTTCTGCTTTAGGCTTGGTGTACGGTTTTCCACGGCCCCCGAAAAGTTTACGATGCGTGTAATGGACCGTATCGCTCACAATGGCTTTGAAGTAACCCTCCCGTTGCATGTAGGCACGGATCTGCTGGTTGGAGCGCGCGGTGAGCGAACTATCAAGAATCACAGGCGGCTCACCCACTACATCGCGAAGCCACTCTCCAGCAGTGCGTGAATATGGTTTGGGCAGTTTGCCATCTTCTGCGCGGTGCTCGTTCAGTTGATCTCTACGTTTATCCTTTCGCTCTCGTTTAATGGCGATTTGGGCTGGATCAGGCAGGTTATACGCAGTGAGATAAAAGCGCAGACCAAGGATCTTCTTATTCGGTTTCTGTTTGATGATACCGATCAGATCATCCTTATCGACCGAACGTTCCGCAACTTTTACGGTGTTCTTTTTCAGTAAATAACGCCCTTCAGGAACGCGTTTCGTGGGGTCGCAACCAATAAGGATCAGCAAGGCCGCGATGGAAAGCAAGATATGTGAACGATGGAGATCCAATTAAACTATGTTGCAACGTATTTTGCGCTTCCTCTGACCATTTCCATTGGTCCGCGCCAAATATACCCGACCATTGATCACTAAAGCCGAACTGAAGCACGTACGTAGCTTACAGCAAAAGAAGTACCGGGACAGCACGGGCCTTTTTTTGGTGCAGGGTCCTAAGCTTGTGGCTGAATTGTTAGCATGCGATGGACCCGTGGAAGCGCTCTTTGTTACCGAAGAAGCGCAGTTGAAGTACAACTGGCCTTCGTCCACAGTACTTCCTGCACATGAATTGGATCGCTTAGGGACATTGGATAGTGGGGTCGAAGCGATCGCCGTAGTACGTAAGAGCATCCCGGAAAAATTCGGTACAACGCGTACTAATGAATTGATCTTGGTGCTGGATGGCGTGCGTGATCCCGGGAATTTGGGAACGTTATTGCGAATTGCGGATTGGTTCGGCATTGCACGCGTGGTATGCAGTCCGGACTGTGTAGAGGTCTGGAATCCAAAATGCGTACAAGCCAGCATGGGGGCCTTGTTCCGTGTTGAAGTCCATTCCGTTGAACTTGGCTCTTTCCTAGCTGATCAAGAACGATCAGGAACTTCGCTATACGTAGCATCCATGGAGGGCCAGAACGTTTTCGATGTTGCGTTGAAGCGACCTGCCGCGTTGATCATGGGAAGTGAATCCCATGGTGTTTCCGATGCCGTGCGTACCATCAGAAATACATTGATCGCCATTCCTGGTTCAGGAAATTCCGAATCGCTGAACGTGGCAATGGCTGCTTCGGCACTTTGTATGGAATTTACAAGGCAGCTTCGTTTACCACGATAGCAAGGTTCGACCGAGTCTACTTCTTCAACTGAAGCGCAACTTGGTCCGCAACGCGTTGGCCATCCATCGCTGCACTTACAATTCCGCCAGCATATCCGGCACCTTCTCCACATGGATATAAGCCGCTGATCTCCACGTGCTCCAACGTGTTCGGGTCACGCGGGATGCGCACAGGAGAGCTTGTTCGCGATTCCACAGCAACGACGACCGCCTCATTGGTGAGGTATCCGCGCATTTTCTGACCGAAAGCTTTCAGACCGTTCCGTAACCGGCTGGCGATCTCTTGTGGCAGTAGTTCATGCACGGAATACGACGTAATGCCCGGTAAATAACTGCATGCTGGGAGGTCGGTCGAAAGCTTGCCTTCAATGAAATCGACCATGCGTTGTGCGGGTGCTGTTTGCCGTTTTCCGCCAGCGACCCATGCAGCATGTTCTACGCTTTGTTGGAAAAGCATCCCACTGAGCGGATCTTCGTGGGTGCCGGTAGGTGCCGTGACCACAATGCCGGAGTTAGCGAAGGGATTATTGCGTTTGCTCGGACTCCATCCATTGGTCACCACCTCCTCCTGTTCCGTGGCGCAGGGTGCGATGATGCCACCCGGACACATGCAGAATGAATACACGCCAAGTCCTTCGACCTGCTGCACCAAACTATAGCTGGCCGGTGGGAGGTACGGATCGCGCACCTTGCAATGGTATTGAGCGGCATCGATGATCGCTTGCGGATGTTCAATGCGCACACCCATGGCAAAGTCCTTGCGTTCGATACGGATCTGTTTTGCATGCAGCATCCGGAACACATCGCGGGCCGAGTGACCGGTGGCCAATACCACCGCATCGCTGCGGTATTCGTTTCCATTTGCTGTGATGACACCGCGAACATGATCGTTCTCCACGATGAGGTCCACCACGTGGCAATTGAAATGTACAAGACCACCAGCAGCAACAATCGCTTCGCGCATGGCCGTGATGATCCCCGGTAATTTATTGGTACCGATGTGCGGATGGGCGTCCACCAGGATATCCGGAGGTGCACCATAAGCAACGAATAGATTGAGCACCTCTCTCACATCACCGCGTTTGTGGCTACGTGTGTAGAGTTTTCCATCGCTATACGTACCGGCACCGCCCTCACCGAAACAATAATTGCTGTTCGGATCGACGATATGCTCACGGTTTATTGCTGCTAGGTCCCTTCGTCGATCACGCACATTCTTGCCGCGTTCCAGAATAATGGGCCGCAAACCGTTGCTAATAGCGCGCAATGCCGCAAATAGTCCAGCAGGGCCGCAACCAATGATCAGCACGGTGGGAGCCGAACTCACATCTGGTAAAGCAGGTGGGTCGTAGGATACGTGTTGCTCAACTTCCGTTGAAACAAGCACGCGCAATTGGAACCGTGGATTTTTGCTGCGCGCGTCAATGGAACGTTTCAGGATCGTGGATGATCCAACTTCACTCAATGCGAACCCTGCAGCTTCTGCGGCTGCATCACGCACCAGAACGGGGTCATTGGCCTCAGAAGGTGATAGCACTATATCCACGGTCTTTTCCACGCGGCCAAGCTAGTGCGGAGGATCGGAACTTGATAGCAGGAGAGTCGTATCTTCGGTACGCTATGAAAACGAACATTGCTATAAGAGGCTTCAACGATCTTGAGATGCGAAAAATGCGTATGTGCCAATTCTTGAATCAAGATTGTGAGATAGGTGCGCAAGATCAACCCGTTGTTGAGTTAATGGAGATCATAATGTTTGTTCCATTTCCGAAAGGTGGACATTGACGCTTGCACGCTTAATTTGATCAAGTACACCATAACAGCTACTTGAAAGCATCTGTTAATGAGAAATACTGTAACAGAAAATCTTAGATGCTCTGTTCGCTTAGTCGAATACGTCACGAATTATCTTCAATCAAGCATACTATTTATTTTGGTATTTCTCTTTCTGATCGGAAAGACTTGTATGGCACAATACGGGACAATACAGCATTCAATTACCGGGGGGCTGGACGATATTTACACCCCGCGCAGCTTTGCACAAAACAGCTCTGGTGAAATCTATTCGGTTGGTACGTTTGTTGGCACGTTCAGCTTGGGCGGCGAAACAATTACTACAAATTCCGCGAATGCTGTTTATGTAGCAAAATATGGTGCGGATCTAGCAGTTATATGGCTAAAAAAGATTACAGAGAATGAGTTTGTGATACAAGATACATGGACCCGGTTTGCGCTCGATACGGATGATAATTTGCTTATTGGGTTGAGCTATACCGGGGTGTTGTACTATAATAACGATAGTTCCGGTACACCTGCTACCCGTGGCGCCGTATTGGTAAAATTGGATCCTGACGCGAACTATATCTGGACGTTGGAACTAGAAGGGGATATTATTGGGAGACGTGGTGTCGCCGTAGATAGTGATAACAATATATTCGTTACAGGTAGGCTTGGAAATGATATGTTCATTTCCAAATTTGACTCAAATGGTGTACTGGTTTGGAATAACACAGGGGGAGGTCCAAATCTGGATGACCAAGGATATAATGTTGCATTGGATAACAGCGGCAATGTTTTTGTCGCTGGCATGCTTTCACCGTCGAATTCCGTCTATTTCAATGACATACACGTCACTTTTTCAATAACTGCTCAAAACCCTTTTTTCATTGCTAAATATTTAGCAAACGGCACCGTTCAATGGGTGCGTTATGTTTATGGTACAATATGGGATAAGTATGTTATTATCAGTGATATGGATTGTTTATCTGACGGCAGTATAGTTGCAGCTGGTGGATATTCCCAGCCATTGCTCATGTTCTCGAATGGGTTTTCATCAGTTGGGCCGCAAATGGCTGGGCAAGATGATTTTTTTCTTACCCGATTCAGCGCGGATGGAGATCGGATGTGGGTTAATCTGTCACCGCCTATCAATGGCGCTGAAGGCGGAATGGTCGTATCTGTTGAGAATGAAGTCATTCATCTGTTGCGCAATTTTGAGGGTACAATTACTAACGACGTAGATACCTTGACCAGTTACGGAAATCTTGATCTACTACTTGAACAATACGATCCAAGCGGTAATTTGCTGAGCTACACCCAATACGGCGGCACTAACATTGATGGTGCTACAGACCTAATGGTCGATAATAATTCCACGTACGTGATCGGGATGACGCAAAGTCCCACCGTAAACGTTGGTACAGACAGTTTTTCGCCGGATTATCCATCAAGCATGTACATCATCAAGCTCACGCAAAGTCCAATTGGTATTTCACCTCTGGAACAAGCGCAGCTGGGCACGTTGTATCCCAATCCCAATAACGGTTCCTTCACCATTTCAGCATCGGGTTTGGTTGGGGATGTACGCGTTACCAACGTTACCGGGCAGGTGGTGTACAGCGGCGTGGCCAATGCCTTCGGGAAAACAGAGGTCCAATTGCCCAATGTGCCAAGTGGTGTGTACGTGGTGCATTACGAACAAGGTGACGAACCAGTTCGAACTAAAATGGTGGTTGCACAATACTGACGCTAGAACACGTTGCCATTCCAGCCTAGCAGTGAACAAAACCACTCAACGCCAGATCGCGAGTAACAACCAGAGTTCGGGGATCAGCAAAGGAGCGCAGCGACAAATTCGGAATCCCGCCGTTTTTTTTAGGCGGGAGGAATAAGACCGGAGGGAGTTCTACCCTTCGAACGTGAAGGTCAACACCCAAACTTTCGAGCGCAAACTCTGTACGGGCCTGCTGAACCGCGTATCGTCGTCGATCAACAAGTTCTGGATCCCTATGCCGGTCTTGAGCTCAATGCCGAATTTGAAATAGGGAAGGAACATATCGAAACCGCCACCTACTTCTGCGGCATAGTCGTTCTTTTTCAGTTTGATCACGATCTCGTCATCCAGGTCCTGATTCACATCTTTCTGGCTCGCCATATCGATGCCGAAATGACCACCAGCGATCAGGTATGCTGCGAAGTTGTTGATCCGGTCGCTGCGCAGCTTTACGAGCAAAGGGAACTCTAGATAGGTACTTTCCACCTGTTTTTGAAAATAGACAGAACCAAGATCCGGGTCCCGGAATTCATATTGCAGGATCCTGTCCTGGAACGAAAGGGTAGGTAAGAACCGCAGGCTCAGGTTCTTGGTCATGTTCAGCGATGCAACGATCCCCAGATTGAAACCGGGTTGTTTCTGATGCTGCATTTCAAGCAATGAATCCCCGAATGCCGAGGTCGGTTTCAAGCGCGTATAGAAGTCGCTGGTGTTGTAGCTGAGCAGGAACCCGAAATGAAAACGACGCTGATCGAAGTTTGGCATGTTCTTGACCTTGATACCCTTGACCCCCTGCGCACTGGACCCTAGAGAGGCCAGCAGGAAAAACAGTGGTAGCAATGTTCGAAAAAACCTATTCAGACGCATAGTATGGGCAACGAAATTAAGCACCGATCCGTATGTGGAATTGCGAATGGTCAAACGGTTGTGAACCATTTACTTACGGCCGGTGTACAAAGAAGCTATTCCTCCGGTCAATGACTCGGCCTTGCACTCGCGCAGCCCGGCGCTGGCCATGATCTTCAGGAAGTCCGAGCCTTCAGGGAACGCCTCAACACTTTTCGGTAGGTACGAATATGCCGCGCAGTCCTTGCTTACCGCTTTACCAACAAAGGGCATTACACGGTGGAAGTAGAACCGGAACAATTGCTTCATAGGCGTTTTCTGCGGCTTCGAGAATTCCAGCACGAAAAGCCTCCCATTGGCCTTGAGCACCCGCTGCATTTCAGTGATCCCGCGTTGGAGTTCTTCAAAATTCCGAACACCGAAAGCAACTGTGATCGCATCGAATGTTCCATCCGGGAATGGCAGGGCAACGGAATCTGCTTGTTGCAGTTTGATCTGATGGTCCAACCCTTTTTTGGTCACTTTCGTGCGGCCATGGCTCAACATGCCTTCAGAAATATCAACGCCGATCACTTCAGGAACGTGCTTGGCGGCCATGATAGCCAGGTCCGCGGTACCCGTAGCGACATCGAGTAATTTCTGAACGGGTTCCTTGGTCACTTCGCGCATCACTTTCCGGCGCCAGCCTTGGTCAATACCCAGTGAGAATAGGCGATTCAGCAGGTCGTACTTCGGCGAGATCGCATCGAACATCTGCTCCACTTGTTGCCGTTTGGAGCCATCCGGGGAATATGGTGTAACGGTCATGACGGCAGTTCAAGACGGATGCATTCGCTAAGAAAACGTGTACGATCCACGGGCACGACGCCAACTTCTTCACACACCAGACCACCGGCAAGGTTCGCCAATTCCCCGATGTGCTTGGCAGACAACCCTTGCGCCAGGGCCAATGCGGCTACCGCGATCACAGTATCGCCAGCGCCGCTGACATCTGCGATCTTCCGGCGATGCGCATCAATACGATGGGTCAATTCACCCTGATGGATATAGGTTCCGTGCTCGCTCAACGTGATCATACTGATCGCATTTCCCAATTGCGCTTCCAATAGGTTCACGGCGTCGGAAACACTGTTGTCGCTTGTTGGATCAATATCGATCTTCAGTCCTTCGCGCAGCTCCTTCAGATTCGGTTTGAACAGTGAAACGCCCCGATAGGCAAGGAAATTCCGCTTCTTCGGATCCACCGCGACGGGTACGCCAGCCTTATCCGCAAGCTCAATGATCCGTGTGATCGTGTTCTCGGTCAGGACGCCTTTGTTGTAATCCTCCAGGACGATCACATTTGGCTTTTCAGATACCATCAGTGCTTCAACACGATCGATCAATGCGTTCGCATCGTTCTGTGAGAGGTCGTCCTCTTGTTCCTCATCAACGCGTACAATGTGCTGATGGCCGCTGATCACGCGGGTTTTTACAGTTGTACGGCGTTCGGGTGATCGAATGATGCCGGCCACTGAGAGGCCTTGTTCCTTGAATCGGAGATCCAAATTCTTCGCGTTCTCATCATCGCCCACTACGCTAACGACCACGGCCTTCGCTCCAAGGGCTTTCATGTTCAAGGCTACGTTCGCTGCACCGCCTAACCGGGCACTGCGTTCATGTACTTGCACCACGGGTACAGGTGCTTCTGGACTTATGCGTTCCACACGGCCCCAGAGGTAGGCATCCACCATAACATCACCGATCACCAGTGCTGTTGTGCGTTGCGCGCCATCGAAGAACCGTTCACTTGCGAGCGTCATCTTTTATCAAAGTTCACCAACTGCTTTAGCAATACGACGCAGGGCTTCAACCAGTTTATCATCGCTCGTTGCGTAGCTGATGCGAACCGTGTTATCCGCACCGAAGGACAGGCCTTCGACCAAACTCACATTGGCATTATCAAGCAGGTATAAACTAAGGTCCACGGCACCCTTGATCGGTCCTCCGAATGAAGCGCTAACATCCGGCAACAAGTAGAATGCACCTTGCGGAACGTTGCATTTCCAACCGGGGATCTTGTTCACTCCTGCCACGACAAGATCACGTCGCCTACGGAAATCATTGCGCATTCCGGTGAGTATTAAAGGGTCGGCTTCTACACAGGCTTTGGCAACGCGCTGCGCGATCCCATTGGCACCGGACGTGAACTGGCCTTGTAATTTAGTAGCTGCTTGTGCGATCCACAATGGTGCTCCCATATAGCCCAAGCGCCATCCCGTAAGAGCGAACGCTTTGCTGAGCCCGTTCACCGTAATGGTCCGTTCAGCCATACCGGGCAACGAAGCAAAGCTGAAATGAGCGCCGTCGAATACGATATGTTCGTAGATCTCATCGGCGATCACGTAGAGGTCTTTGTGCTTTGCTACTTCTTCCGCTAATGCTTCGTGTTCTGCTCTGGTAAGCACGGAACCGCTTGGGTTACAGGGGCTACTGAACATAAGTAGCCGGGTCTTTGGCGTAATGGCCGCGGCGATCCGTTCCACAGGAACCTTCCAATCCTCTTCCAAAGTGGACCGCACGATCACGGGTATTCCACCTGCCAATTGCACTTGTGAGGCGTAGCTCACCCAGAACGGAGCAGGTATCACCACTTCGTCGCCAGGCCCTACCAAGCTCATGATCACGTTGATCAAAGCCTGTTTGGCACCGGTACTGATCACGATCTGGTCAGGGGTGAACGAGAGACCATTGTCGCGTTCGAACTTATTGGCAATGGCCTTTCGCACATCGGCATAACCGTTCACCGGAGAGTATTTATGCCAGTTACCGTTCAACGCTTCACGGGCGGCATCCAAAGCGAAAGCAGGTGGATCATGATCCGGTTCGCCTAGGCTCAGGTCGATGATGTCGCGGCCAGCTTCACGCAATTCGCGGCTACGCCGGGCCATCAGCAAGGTTGCCGATTCAGACATGGACGAAACAATAGGGGACAGGCGCATGCGTTGATTCTAGGTCCGTGAACGGATGTTCCGGTGTTAAGGGCGCAAAACTACATAAGCGGGACGGGGTGGTCTCGAACATCTGCGCCAGTATCCCGATATTCGTCCACGACTTTATGAACATGAACGATCCTTTGATCCTGGTCCTTGTGGCCATATTACCCTCCGTAGTGGTTTTTCTTACGTCGTTCTATGCGATAAAACAGTTCATGGGAGCGCGACAAAGTGAGCGCGTTACTGAACTGCGCAAAGAAGATCACAAGCACGCCTTGCCCCTGCGATTACAGGCGTACGAGCGGTTAGCGCTGTTCACGGAGCGTATTTCACCGGGAGCCTTGGTGCTGCGCTTACATAAAAGCAGCATGAGTTCCGGTTCCTTGCATAGTGCGCTGATCAGCACCATTCGTGAGGAGTTCGGGCATAACGTTACCCAGCAGATCTATGTAAGTGACAAGGCCTGGTCCAAGGTGATGAAAGCCAAGGAGGAGACCATTCGGTTGATCAACTTGAGCTACGAGCAGACCGGAAACGTGAACTCCGGAACGGAATTGAGCCGCAAGATCTTTGAGAATACCGCAAAATTGTCGCACACGCCAAGTCAAGAAGCCATGCAGGCGATCAAGGAGGAAGTGCGGCGCATGTTCTGATCAGATCGATGCAAGTACATCCTCCGCTGCAGAAAAAGGGTCTGCACCGTTGTCTACGGCCTTTTCAGCGTGATCCATGGCCGCTCTTGCTTTCGGGTCTTCACGGAATCGCTCCAAAAGGCCAGCTTCAACGGCTTTCATGAGCCAATACCGGTCTTGTTCTTTTCGCTTCGCATCACGCGTGCCGGATCCCTGTTCCAGCGAGAAAAGCTCCTCGATGTGGTCCGTCAATTCGGTGATGCCTGTGTTCGCTAAGGCATCCGTTAGGAGCACTTGCGGATGGCGGCCGTTCATGCGTTTGGGCAAATAATGGATCGCGTTGATCAGGTCACGTTGCGTGTTTTTTGCGCGTTGTAATTCCTGCGATGCTGTTTTTGTAATGGCAACGATATCCGCTGTTTCCATGATGCCCCGTTTAATTCCTTGCAGTTCATCACCTGCCCCTGCGATCATCAGCAACAGGTTCAGATCGGTCATCCGGTCAACTTCCAATTCACTTTGGCCTACGCCCACGGTCTCGATAAGAATACGGTCATAACCCGCAGCTTCGCATAGCGCTATTGTTTCCCGCGTCCTTCGTGCCACACCACCCAGTGTGCCTGCAGTAGACGTTGGTCGGATAAAGGCAGCGTCATTCTGCCCCAATTTTTCCATGCGCGTTTTATCACCCAGAATGCTGCCTCCGCTGGTTACGCTACTGGGGTCTATGGCAAGTACAGCGACCTTATGGGATCTCTGGATCAATTCCGTTCCCAGCGCATCGATCAACGTGCTTTTTCCGACACCTGGAATGCCGGTAATGCCCAGTCTATTGGCTTTTCCGCTGAACGGTGCGCACTTTGCCAGCAGCGCTTTTGCAGGGTCCCTATCCTGTGAACGTGTGCTCTCAACAAGCGTTATGGCTTTTCCAAGCGCGCCACGATCTCCAGTGCGCAAGAGTTCAAATAGTTCGTTCACGGATGTGGTCATGCTGAACTTGAATTATGCATTCGGTCCGATGGAAGGATCGATCCGGAACAGTATGGATCCTTGTTGCCATCCTGTCCCGCTAGCGATGTTCCTCCCAGTATTCTTTTGGAGTTACGATTCTCGTAGTTCTGTGCGTCTTCATGGTAAAGTCATTTGTATTTCCTGTCACAATGAAGTCAGCTTTTGAAAACTGCGCCAATTCCAAAAATCGGTTGTCTGGCAAGTCTTTCATTCTCTCGACCTTTTACTTTGGCTCGTACATTTTGGCCATTTCGATCAATCGGATCATAAGGAAATCTGCATTAGCCTTGAAATCCGGAAATCTCGTGAATTTAGGTCTCGCAAGAACTTCGATGTACTCCTTAACGATCGGGAGAGACACGCAAATGGTTGCGTGCCCTTCGATACAATGACGAACCAGTAAGTATGGATAATTTTTCTGGATCAACGATGATACAAGAACGTTGGTGTCAAGAATTATTTTTTGCATTCCTATAGACCTTGACCTCGTCGTTTATTTCTTCCATGGTCATTTTGGAAAGTCCATATTCTTCGGCCAGCCGGATGCTTTTTTCAAGCGTTCGTTGAGTTATTTTTTTTCCAATGATCTCTATGAGTTCCGAGAAGGACAAGGTAGTCTTGTCCAAACCCAATTTGTTGAAATCACGATCCGATAATTGAATGTTCAGGGATTTCATTTTTGTTAGATGTTGATCTCGGAACGACCGATGACCGATATTACGGTTCTATGCCGTTATGGAATTTTTCACGCAATGGATACTGGTCTCAGGGATGTATATTCCGTGTTGACCAAAGATAAGGTTGTTTCGGGATCTTAGGCCATTCGTGAGTAATGGACCACAAGGGCTGTAGCATTATCTGAATTCGCTATGGACCAAAGACAAAGTTGATGATCCATGGAAATTGAACGGTGGCTCAATATCCTTTTCTGTAGTTGTCCACCCATTCCGGATCACCGATATCGTGCAGAAGTCGGAATACATTATCGTTCCCGATAGCTACACCGGTAGAGTGCATGATGCCATAATCGGTCAGCAATAGCAATTGGCGTCCGGAAGGCGCATCAGGCTTTTCAGCCCATCCTTTACCGGGGTGTTGGCCTTCCATGGGTCGAAATGGATATTCCCAGAATCGTAACTTCCAGAGTTCATCGAACACGGGACAATCCAGGAGTGTCACGGCAGTATCCTCAGGTATGTAACAGAACTCCACGTTGTATTTGCGGAAAAGGTTGATCTGTTCACTATTGGCCTGACTTGGTACAATGCCTTGTGCCTGTTGAACGAACAGCGCACGCGTTAAAGGAGCGGTCTCGATCACTTTTCCTTCGAATTCCTTGATGATGAACAACGTAAAAAGTTCATTGTTCATCCCAGTGTTCAGCCCGAGACCGAACGTATAGGTTGCCAGCGGTGGCGCTGTTTCTCCGGCACCTGAACGCATGGAGCACAACGTGAGAATGGTGGCTAGCACAAAGAGTATACGCGGCAGAGACATCCACGCGAAGGTAAGGCAAAACGGGATGGTTGTCTATTTCAATGCCGCAGCATGATTCGCAACACTGACACGGTCCTATTACGAGATGCAATGGAGTAAAACGGCAGTGTATTGCCAAAGAAAGAGCTACCGGATAATACCCGTTCGGCCATCCAGTCCAACGTTCATTAACGGTGAAGATCATCTGCGGTAAGAAGTCACTGGTCAGTGCCTGACTGATCCGGTTACACCCCAACAAAAAAGGGCCACCGAAGCAGCCCTTTCCCATAGGTTTTGGTAGAGACTATTGTTTCACGAACGGTACCACACCATGTGGTGCACCCTCCGCAGTGGTTATGCGCACGAAGTACGTTCCACGCTCGAGTTTCTCGATCGGTAGTGTAACACGTTGCACCCCTTCCATGGAGCGCATTTCTCCCACTGCACGGCCGCCGCTATCCGTAATGCGGATGATCAGCAATTGTTCCTGTGTTTCGGAGAATACGAGTTCCGCATTATCGTGCGCTGGGTTCGGTACAACGATCACTTCCGTGCGTTGTTTGAACTCTGCGCTTACCATGTTGGAAAGTGCTGAAGCTCCGTCGAAGTCCACTTGGGTAAGGCGGTAGTAGTTAACGCCCATCAATGGGAACTGATCCGTGAAGGCATAGCGGGTTAATTGCTGCGTAGTACCTGCTGCGGTAACGGTGCCGATCTGCTCGAAACGTTCGCCATCGCCACTACGCTGTACTACGAAGTGGGAACTGTTGTTCTCGCTTGCGGTGCTCCATGTAAGGTCCACTGTGCTGGTGCGCGGATGCGCTTCCAATTCCAGCAATTCCACCGGAAGGATCATACAATCCAACATGTTCGGTGAGCCCATCTGCCAGGTCACACTGTAACCGGAACCGGTGTGGTGGTAGTCATTCACGAACATGATGAAGATCTCACCCACGTTAACGCTGGAGAAGCCAGGTGTCCAGCCGTCAATAACATCCGTGTAAGGTGTGGCAGGTGCTCCAAATTGTGGATTGGCCCAAGCAACATTATTAATACCCATTCCAGTTGCATAGTCACCTGTAACTGTGTTCGTAACATTTGATGATGTATAGCTGCAACGCTTCGGTGCACCAGTCGGCAACGGACACAACGTGCTCATGGTATTTCCTGCAGGGAATGGACCCCAAATGGCCCAATCGTAGTCCTCATTACCGCTCGGTGTGATCGTCATCCCCAACGTACCGCTCGTGTTGGCAGCAAATGCATACCAAGAGCCGATGCGTTCACCACCAGCTAAGCAACCCCAATTGATGTTGGAGAGGTCGTTCGTGCAACCTGGATTAGCGAATCCTGCGGAAACCGGATCACCGGTACATAGGGTGAATGCACCTAAGCAATCCCCTTGTGGTGTGGCTGTGTAACCTTCCGTAACACAGATCCCGAAACTTCCACGTGCTCCACTATACCCCCATACGCGCACATAATACACGGTGCTTGGGGCGAGTGGATTACAGCGCCGATCGATCTCCGGCATATTGCCCGGTCCATCATCATCATCGCATTCCACCATAACAAAGGGTCCTGCACAACTGGCCGCGGAATAGACGGCCATACCACCATCTGTGAGCGTTCCTGCTTCCGTAGTGATCAATACCTCCCCATCCAACGGAGTGGTGAATTTGAACCAAACGTCCCCGCCTTGGTAATTTCCACAACCTGCGTTGGATATACCCGGTGTACTGCCAGCATTCGTGTTATTGGATGTAGTATAGGAACATGAAGGAGTAACGGGAAGCACAGTTGCAGGGAACGGTGCACAGGGGTTATCATTGGGTGCCCTAGGAGCACATGTAATAGACGCTGACCAACCGGAAGATATAATTGAAAAATCCGTAATGAAGCGGAACGTAAGACACTGGCCGGAAGAGATGAACGGACCAGGAATAGCCGTACCCCAGAAGGATCCAGGACCCGCGGTAGGCCCGTTACCTGTGCCATTGGTACTAGCGATCTGCGGTGAAGCCGTGTTGGGCCCGTCATACACATATAACTTATCCCAATTGGCTTCCAGACTGAACTGGTTGAATGTAACATTCACGACCTGACCGGCCGGTGCACAAATTGTGTACGTCACATCCACATTATTCGCATAATTCCCAGCGCCACCAGGATCAAGGAATGTGTTTCCACAGCTAAGGCCAGGAGGCGGCGGTGGAGGAGGTGGTGGGCCACAGATCACCTGTGCCGCCCAATTACCGGTTACTGAAGCGTCTGAATAAAATTCCAGAAATAGGCAACCTCCACCAATCGCTGGGTTACCACTAATATCCGGAATACCTGCACCCCACCATGCTCCTGGACCATTGTTCGGTGCAAATCCCGCAGGGTTGCCACTACTTATTAAATTGGCTGGGATAGCAGAAGTGCCGTAATAGATATATAAATGATCCCAGTTGTTTTCAACCTGGAACGTGGACCAATCCAAGGTAACAACATCACCAGGATTATTGGGACAATAGAAAGCCGTCCAAGTTGGGTTAGGCGGATTGCCTATGTTGATGGGATAACCGGCTCCGACACCACCGGGGTCATATACGAATGATCCACAATCACCAACAGGTGGTACCTGTGCCACCCCGGGAGCACAAGTGATCTTGGCCAAATAGCCAGGTCTAACAATGATGAAGTCACTGGTGAAGACCAAGGTCAAACAACCCGTTGGATTCAATGCGGATATACTCGCTGTAACCACGCCTGGGCTGTTCGTACCCGTATACGTGCCGATCAGCGGCGCCCCAGCTGAAGTACCGTCATATATGGATAAGAAGTCCCAACCCTGTTCCAGATCGAATTGCGAAAACGTTAAGGTAACGGCATCTCCGGCTTTGGTGGAACAATATTGATCTGTCGTTGTCAGACTATTGCCGTAATCCGCGAGCGGACCACCGGGGTCAGTAACGTTGCCAATGCACAACGTGGGGTCCGTTCGTTGGGCGCAAATATTGAAAGTGCCATCCGCTCCAGCTTCACGCCAAACGCGCACGTACAGTTGCTGACCCGGAGAAATGGTAGGGACATTCAAGGTTAAATTGGGCATACCTGCACCTCCGTTCTGGCATCCACCCAGTGGGGTTAGCGCAAGATTATTCGTAGCGCAAGAACCTGTAGCGGCGTAAACTTGAAAGGCTCCATTCAACAACGTGCCAGCAGTGGTTTGGAACGCAATTCCATACGGTGCGGGAAGGTCGCTAGGAACGGTAACCGTGTACCACACATCAGTAGGGATCAGACCCGCACAAACAGGGTACGGAACGCCAATAGTGCCACCAGGAAAAGCATTTGCTGTCTGGGATGCATTTTCGGTTGTTCCACTAACAGGTGAACAAGTTGGGGTTACATCCAAACTGATCGCACCACATGGGTTATCATTCGTTGGTGGAATGTTCTCCGTAACGCACAGATTGAACGTTCCTTGGAGAGCGTTAAGGTCATTGAATAGGCGCACATAAATTGTTTGACCAGCTACCAGTGGAGGAGCAATTCCAGCAAGTTGGCTATTGATCCGCGGCATGTTCCCGGGTCCAGCATTATTATCACACGCAATTTGCGTCAACGTTCCGGCACAAGGCGTACCCGCGGTCAGGCGATACCAGGACATGGCCATCTCATCCAATGTTCCAGCAGAAGCTTCAATGGTCAACGCACCGGAAGGCGGCACGGTGAACTGGAACCATACATCACCTCCATCTGGCGCACCAACGCAAGTAAGCGGCGGTGAAAGCGTCATGGACGAACTTAGTGGTTGTGCATTCGTCGTGTTGTACTCAACAGGCGTTACGCACGTGCCTGGTGTTGGTAAGAGGAACGGAGTACACGGATTATCGTTCACAGGTGGTAACGGCTCGTATGCACATATGGAGAAAGCACCGTTCTCATTGGCATTACGCTCCCAATACCGGATGTAAATGATCTCATTAGCAGCCAGACCTAAGGCGAATGCGTCAATACTTACGCCGGCATCTCCCCCAGAGGGTGCATTGAACCCCTCAATGGAGCACAACCCAATATTCGCACCGCTTCCCGGTAACATGCTCAACGTTCCTGTACATAAGGCTGTAGAACTCCTGTACAACCCGAAAGCACCAGCACAGACCCCACCATCCGTGGTCTCAATAGCTATAAGCCCGGATGGAGGTACCGCTACTTGGAACCACACATCACCACCATTGAATTGCGTTGATGGTGCGGTGCATAAGGTTGTTGGAGAACCGGGTGTCAAGGTCTGTGTTGCACCTACCGTTGTTCCTGCTGTAATACTAGAACAGTTATTAGGCAATGGGCTAGGTATCAACGTAGCACCGCAGGGTTCATCATTCGGGGGAGGTGTATTCGGCCCCAAATAGGTAACGCGAAGTTGAACAGTAGCCGTAATTGGAGTACCACACGTATTCAAGTAAAAATAAGCGCGATACGTGCCCGAAACTGTAGGGTTGAACAATACAGAAGCATGACCACCTATTGTACCGCAACCATCATCATCACACACCCCGGTTACTTGCGTAAAGGGACTGGTGTTGGAATGAATAAATAGCAGTGTATTTGCAGGAAGAAGGGTGTTGCAAAGGTCAACGCGGTACCGGTTGCCGGCGATAACATTAAATCGTTGATAGGTTCTTCCTGCAGTTTGAGCTGATTGCACGAATGTACCGGGTGGGGCTGCTGGCGCTGCCATAGGAGCAATTATGTTAATTGGCCCACTCGGAGCACAAGTACACGCGTTACAATCTGGGAGTTGTGCCTGACCCAAGACATTCGGCATTGTACATGCAACCACAAAAGCGAAGAAAAATAAACGGAGTAAAGTTGTTCTCATCGCTATGCGCTGGGTTTTACAGAAAAGTGATAGCATCTATTCATTGAATGCGCATTACTCGAAAAATACGATCTATCACGGATCACGGTGGCATTCTTTCCTGTGTCCATACTACGTGTTAACTCAATGTTCGGTGCGCAATATCGCATGTTTACATGATGCATGTCCATAGCAGACCAAAAGTTAGGGCATAAAGTTACGGATAGAATGACTGATGATCAACATCGGCAAAGTGCACATGACCAAGCATAGGATCCAAAGTGTTTTTACTTGCAATTGTTTGATTATCCTAATGTTATCAAGTAGACGAAGTTGTGGGTACAGGGTTGCCTCTACATAACATACGAAACGACCACCTTGTTCAGACCATCCATGGATAGCGGTTGGTTTCCGATATAGTGGTGAATTTGGCAGTCGGATGAATAGCAGAACAGGGGCTTATCCCATCCCGTCCATGGGTTGAATGGAATTTCGCTGTGCGCTGAGCTGAATTCCTTGGGGAATATGGAGTGACCCACGTTCCCGAGTTCCATTTGCATTCATCAACATCCTTTACTTTTAATGAGGGAGGTCATCCGATGGAATTGCAAGGCACTGCATAGAGCCGGATCCGAGTTCCTTGATCCATGCAGGATCCTACATCGTATAGGTGACGTTATGGAAATACTTCCGTTGCATTCAATTCCTATTGGTGAAATGCGGGATCTTGGGCAATCCATGAAATGGATCCACGCGTGGTATGCCTTTTGCAAGAGATCTTCGATCGTGTTCCTCGTTCCATTGGTGCAACGGCTATTATCATCGTTATGGTCCGGAAGTGATCCTGGGATCTATCGGTAATTTGCCGGTGCAGTGGTTGGATACGATCAGTTGAATGTCGGTTTATCGGCAATTTAAGTGTACTTATCGGCTGGGAACTGTTCTTGATGGAATCCCAATAGGCTGTTGATAAATCAACCATGCCGCCGCACTTTGGAACTGGTCAAGGCCGCACGCGGACGAGCGTTATTTAAATGGTTGCCTCCTGTTGATAAAATTTTATTAGTTGGTTCCTTCATATGGATCATATACTTTGCGATCCCAAGCAGTGGTCCATTTTAGTTCAAACCCTAATCAAGCGACAGCCAAGATCACACGGAAAGTGTGGTCGTCCAAAAACCAGATCAACTCAAATGCCTCGAATGCATTGGTCAATGTTCCACAATGGTTAATTGTCCTATAGAATGCGAACAGGCACCATCACTAGTATGGTACCTTACTCTTTTAGCGTTGGTGGCCCGCATTGGCTGCTATCCTTAGTCCTTTAGTCCTTTTAACTTTAACCAAAACCAAACAAGATGAAGTTTGATAACTCGAAGTCAGCGCCTTGGCGACGAACGTCGAAGTGGCGTAATGGGTTGATGCTCGGCGCGCTACTCGCGCTTGGTACGAACATTTCCGCCCAAGTGAATACCTACACATTCTCTCAACCCGTTGGCACGTTCACTCCTATTACCGGTGGAACGGTATTGGGTAGCACTACATCGGATGATCAACGTTTTGTAACACCGGTAACGCCTTTAGGTGGTACTACCACCACCGGTATCGGATTCCCGATCGGGTTCGATCTCTTCTTTAACGGGCAAGTGTATAACCGTGTTGCGGTCAATACGAACGGGTGGCTCAGTTTCGGCAACTCTGCGCTGACACCATCGGTGAACAATGCTTCTACAAGCTCTTATACCCCGTTGGCCTCGACGTCCGCAACCACTCCAACGCACCTACGTAGCCGCATTGCGGCCATGGCGCGTGACCTACAGGGTCAAGCCGGATCGGAAATGAGGATCCAAACCATCGGCACCACGCCCAATCAGGTTTGTGTTGTGCAATGGTTAGGGATGCGCAGATACGGCGCTGCGGGTGAGAGCTTCAACTTCCAGGCCCGATTGAATGAAGTGGATAATACAGTGGAGGTCGTATTCGGCTCCATGACCTGGAGCGCAACTTCGAACACGTGCACTATTGGATTGGGAGGAACAACGGTTGCAGATTTCAACAGTCGCAAAACTACAACAAATTGGAATGCGACCACAGCAAGTAGCGTTGTCGGTGATGTATGTTATTTCGGCACCAGCCCGGCGGTCACTGTTCCGGTATCCGGTACGTCCTTCAAATGGACGCCAGGGGCTATACCTACTTGTTTTGGCCCGACCGCATTGGCTACCACGACCGTTGCATCCACGAGTGCTTCATTCGGTTGGGGCGCTCCTAGTACAGGCACTCCACCGGTCGTTTACAATTGGAAGGTTGTTCTTGCAGGTGCGGGTAGTGCTGGAGCTGCGGTGGCTTCAGGTTCTACTGCAGGTTTTACGGCCACAGCAGGCTCTTTGACCGCGAACACAAGTTATGATATATGGGTACAATCCAACTGCGGAAGTGAGACCAGCTCATATGCAGGGCCGGTCAACTTCTTTACGGGCTATTGCCCATCCACTAGATCTGGAGTTACGACTATCCGTCACATTACCAATTTTGTTACGACGGGTGGAGTAACGAACATCTCGAATCCTTCTGGAGGTATTTCGCCTAGTGGTTATGGAGATTTTACGGCGCAATCTGTTAGTCAGTTTGAAACAGGACTTGTGAATTTCACCATATCCTGTAGCACGGATCCAGATACGTATGGAATAGGCGTCTGGGTGGATCTTAACAATGACCTGGATTTCTCGGATCCAGGTGAAACGATGTACCTATCCACGACATACATGGATACTCCTTTCAGCAATTCATTCACGGTACCACTGGGTACACCGATCGGATCGTACCGCATGCGTGTAAAGACTGATTGGCTTGCGGGTATACCACCTCCTTGCGGAACAACGAGTACAAATTGCGAGACTGAGGATTACACCTTGAATGTTGTGGCTCCACCAACCTGCCAAGCCCCAACCGGAGTTACTGCGATCAACCCTACCACGGATGGAGCGGATGTTTCATGGACATGCGTTACCTGCTCGGTAGCTGATGACTTCGTTGTTGAGTACGGTGCGCCAGGATTTACTCCGGGTACAGGTATCGCAGCAGGGGCTGGTGGTACTGTTTGGACCGGTACTGTGGTTTCAGGAAGTTCTGTAACGCTTACGGGTCTTTCTGGCCTAACAGCATATTCAGTTGTGGTGCGCGAGCGTTGTGGCCCTGGTGAATTCAGTGCAAACTCATCCGTAGCGAATTTTGCCACACTATGTGGCGGAACCACGTGCGACTATATGGTTCGTTTCGCTGACCTATACGGAGATGGTTGGGATAATTCGGAATGGCAAGTGAAGCAGAACGGCGTTGTTGTGGCAACAATTGGCCCACAACTTCTTGGGTGTGGTGATGGTGTAAACGACTATATGGATATTCCAGTAACGATCTGCGAAGGAGCTACTGTTACCTTGGAATGGACCAACTTAGGTAATTACCCGGATGAGAAAGCACTCCAGTTCTACAATCCGTTCGGTGTTCTATTGTATGACCATCGTGGTACGGGACCATACACGAATTGTCCAGGTGCCAATTGGACCAGTGCGAACAGTGCAGGAACGACGGGTGTGAAATTCACCACTACAAGCAATTGTACGCCTCCAACCTGTAGCGTTACTCCATCGTTTGTGGATGATTGTTTAGCTGGAACGTATGATATCACACTAACGGATATCGATGTAACCGGTAACGGAACCATCCAGTATTCATTGAATGGTGTGGCCCAAGATGATGTTGATTTCACTCCTCCTTCCACGACCATAGCGGGTATTGATGTTGCTCAAGCGGCATTCATCACGTTGGTTACGGACGATGGTTGCACGAATGAGATCGGTAATGTGCAAAGTGCTTGCGCCGTTGAGCTTGATTGTGCTGCAACTTCACCATTGCCATTCCAACATTGCTATTCGAATGGTGACACGCGTACATGGTACTTCCATACACCAGAGGTTGGTGGTGCCATCGATCTGAAGTTCTTGCCCGGATCCGAACTTGGAGCTGGCGATAACGTGATCTTCTGGAACGGTGTTCCTGGAGCATCCGTACAGATCGGTTCTTACAGTGGTGATATGAGCAACCTCACGTTCACTGGACAGACCAATCAATACCTTGGTGTTTCCATCACCACGAATGGTTCAGGTTCATGTGAAGATGGATTGGACGGAACAGCTTGGAATTTCACGGTACGTTGCAGCGGGTGTACAGAGCCTGTGGGACTGGTGTTGTTGCCACCCGATAACGGAGAGGCGGTTGATTGCAGTGCTGGAACGTTTGAAGCGAGTGTGTATGTTGAATCATTTGGTATTAATGGTACAGGACCGAATGCTGGATCTCCACCTGCTACAACCACAATTTCATGGACTGCTGGCGGTGTTGCACAGTTACCGATCGTTCTTACGCAGACCTCGGATGAATCCGGTTTGCTGACCTCACTCGGTTCATGGCCGTTGGGCGTTGAAATTGATGTGACCTTGCTCCATGGCAATGGTGAAACAGTGTGTAACAACCCTATTGGGTCTGATTTGACCATTCCGTTAAGTGCATGCCCACCACCAAATGATGATTGTGCGAATGCGATCACCATTACTGTTGGAGCACCGGGTTCATGCCCTGCAAGTGGAATTGGAGGGGATACGTTCGGTGCATCCATGACAGGCGCTCAGCCTTCATGTGCAACCGGAACTGTTTCAGATGTATGGTACTTCATGGATACGAACGGATTTGCACAACCTTCCATGTCGGTTACCGGTGCTACTGGGCCAATAGGTCTGGAGTTGTACACAGCGTGTGGAGGAGTAGCAGGAATTTGCAACAATGATCTAACCATCTTGACGCAGCCCTTCACCTTCAACGTTCCACCGGACCAGTATTACATGCGTTTCTATACCCTAGAAGGGAACCAGAGTGCATTTACGGTTTGTGTTGAAGCAGAACCTGCAGGATATGAGTGCGACGGAGCGATCAACATTCCAAGTGCTCCTGTAACCAACCAAAGTTTGGTGTGCAGTTCAGTACCAAGCCCTGGTATTCTGAATGCGACCAACGTCCCTGTTGCTTGCGGTAGTGCTAGTAATTCCTACAAAGGCGCAAATGAAGCATTATACACCTTTACGCCATCAGTATCGGGTAATTATGCGATCTCATACACCGGATTATCATGGAGTTCGATCTTCGTATACGCTGATGCCTGCCCAACGAATTTGGGTACATGTGTTGGTTCTGCGGGATCATCTGCCACTGCGGTGAGTCTGGTCGTAGCCTTGAACTTTGGCACGACATACTATGTCTGGTTCGATAACTGGCCTTCTCCGAATGAAAGCCCTTGCCCAGGAACATTCAGCTTGCAGCTGATCCCACCAGCACCTGCGAATGATGATTGCGCAGCAGCTATTCCCTTGGATGCAACGTCCCTGACATGTACCCCTACGGATGGAAATACCGCGAGTGCTACGCAATCTTTTGCTGGTTGCTCTGGCACGGCCAATGATGATGTATGGTACTCGTTCTTGGCAACGGAGACCTCACATGTTATTCGTGTGAATGGTTACGGTACGTTCGATCCTGTATTCGAGTTGTTCGATGGAGGTTCGGATCCTGGTGTTTGTCCTGTAGCAGGTCCTGGCATTACGTGTCAGAATGCAACCGGTGCTGCGAATCTTGAGACCTTTACCGCTGTCGGTCTGAGCATTGGTAACAGGTACTTTGTGCGTGTGTATGACTCTGGAACAGGTATTTCCTATAGCACTGCACCGAGCTTCAACATCTGCGTTACAAGATTACCTCTTTGTACACCTCCAACAGCAACTGCTGCAACCGGTATTACAACTGGAACAGCGAATGCTACTTGGACACCGAATCCGGGTGGCTCAGGTACCAACTTCATTGTGGAGTATGGATTAGCTTCAAACTTTACCACGCCAGGAACCGGCCTTACAAATGGGGCCAATGGTACAGTGATCCTTGGAGCGACATCACCTCAGTCACTTGGTGCATTGAGTGATAATACGCAGTATCGCTATTTCGTCCGTCAGAATTGTGAGGGAACGGGTGATGGATTCAGCGCGAACAGCAATGCGGTCACCTTTACCACACTTTCGTTGCCTACTGTGAATGATAACTGTGCGCAAGCGATCTCCTTGGCCAATAACAACTTTACCTGTGTGAATATTTCAGGTACGGCTCTTGGAGCGACGCAATCGCAGCCTGCCACATGCGGTGGTACGGCGGACGATGACGTATGGTACAAGTTCGTAGCCCTTGGTGCGAACTATTCATTGAGCGTTGATGGTAACGGGGACTATGATGGTGTTCTGGAGGTGTTCAGTTCAACAGGATCATGCGCGAGTTTGGTAAGCATGGGCTGTACCGATGGCACCTTTGGTGGTGGAGTGGAGACCAAGCAGTTGATCGGTCTGGACATTGGAGCGACCTATTATGCGCGTACATACCACTGGTATAGTACGGCTGCAACGGACCCAACGTTCAGCGTGTGTTTGGTGCGGTTATCAGATTGTTTACCACCATCCGGTATCACAACATCGAACGTTACCGCTTCGAGCGCTGACGTGAACGTACCTGGATCGCCAACTGCGAACTATGTACTTGAGTATGGTCTTCAGTCCAACTTCACGGTTCCTGGTGTTGATGGAACAGCTGGAACGAACGGAACGGTGATCGCATTCACTGGAAATCTCCAGCAGATCCCTGGTCTTGCTGTGACGACCGGCTATCGTTACTTCGTGCGTCGTGATTGTGGATCGGGCATATACACTGCGAATGTCGGCGGGTTTACGTTTACCACGCTTGGACTTCCACCTGCGAATGACCTTTGTACAAACGCGATCCCGGTCACATGTGGTAACACCTATACGGGTACCAACGTTAACGCAACGGATGATGGTCTTCCTAGCTTGGCGGGTACAACTTTCAATCCCACCATTACGAACGGAGTATGGTGGAAGTATGTAGGGGATGACCAAACGGTTACACTTTCACTCTGCGCCTCTAGCTTCGATACACGTATTCACGTGTGGTCTGGATCATGTGGATCTCCAGTTGGTGTTGGCGGTAATGATGACGACTGTGGTCTACAGAGCGAGGTAACCTTCGGTGCCGCACTGGGAACTACCTACTACATTGTGGTAGAGGGTTATGGAACTTCTTCCGGAAGCATTAACATGGTGGTTACATGTGGTCCTTATTGTGCTCCACCTGCGAATAGCGCATGTACGAGTGCACAATCGATCACACCAAGTCCTGTTGGCTTCTGCAATCCGGTAGCTGGTACTACGGCGTGTGCAGAATCTTCAGGAGGTGCGAATCCAACGTGTGCTGCAACATTCCAAACCTATCAGGATGTGTATTACACCTTCACAGCGGCTGGTTCAGCGCATCCGATGCAGGTGAATGAGGTGGTACCCGGTACGTTGTCGTTCTGGGCATTGTATGAGGCAGCATGTGGTGGGCAGCAGGATTTCTGCAGCACTACCTTCAACAGCCCGGTCAGTGTAACAGGGTTAACGCCTGGTGCGGTGTACAAGATCCGCATTGGATCCCAGGTTGATGCTGATTTCGACATCTGCATTGGTGCTCCAACATGTGAGCAGGATGTTGCTGTAGAATGGCAACTCGGTGCTACTGGTGCTATCCCAGCATGGGAGATGCGTCAAGTAGGTACAGACCTTGTGGTTGCTAGTGGTGGTGGTTTCAACCCTGGTGTACCGTTCGCGGTGTATCCTGAGGTCGTATGCTTACCTCCTGGTAATTTCTACTTCGCTATGTTGGGACCTTTGGATGCTGGCGGCGGTTACAAGGTTCGTTTGAGCCAAGCACCGTTCACCCGTTTCATTGACAACACGCAATCCGTTGGATACAACCCGATCGCTGAAGTTGCAGGTGTACCTGCTGCACTTGGTAGCAATGGTCCATTGCAGATCCCAGTTGGGTCGAATGACCTGTTGTATAGCAGTTGCGACAAGTATTTCTGGGCAACCGGAGAGTATGTTGTTGCGAACGAAGATCCGGATGTGGCAGCTACTTGGTTGGCTAATCAGCCTAATGCAGCGCAATCCGGCACAAGCGGATACGATTTCTGGTTCTACAATCCGGATGGAGGGTATAGCTATATCCGCCAGCGTCGTCACAATGTGTCAGACAACTTTGCTTCCATCGGTAGCGCACGTACGTGCCACATGAAAGTGAACAACTGGGCGGCAGCGAACCACATTCCTGAGTTTGTTGAAGTGAATGTTCGTGTACGTGCTGTGGTGAACAATGTGCCTAAGAAGTGGGGACCTGCTTGCAGATTCACACGTAACGAGGCGTTGGCGAACTGCACACCTACCAAGTTGTTCGATATACCGGGCCACTTCGCGTATAGCTGTGGTGTAACCCGTGCGTTCAATACGGCGACTGCGAACCGTTTGTATGCACGCCCTGTTGCTGGTGCTACCAAATATCGTTTCCACATCTTCAATGGTGAGACCGATATCACCCTGGAGCGCACGGTGTACTATCTGACACTAGGTTGGAATGTATCAGTAGCTCCTCCTCTTGGGGATGAGCAGGTGTATGATGTAACGGTAGAAGCCTTCGTAGGCGGACAATACTGCCCAGTTGGTGAAGTATGTACTGTTACGATCTGCAACACACCTTCGTCGTGTGTAGGTCCTGTGGCCGGTGGTCAACAGAACAGTGTATTGGATACGGATGGAGCCTTCCTCATGTGGCCTAACCCGAACAACGGTGCTCAGTTGAATGTGAACTTGAGCGGAGTTGAAGAAGGAACGAACACGGTGAGCATGGATGTATTCGACCTCAGCGGTAAGCGCATCATCACCCGTACGCTAGCCGTACAGGATGGTTTCGTGAACCAAGTGGTAGACCTGAACGGAGAGATCTCCACCGGTATGTACATGGTGAAGATGACAGCCGGCGAGCAGGTATACACTGAGCGTTTGATGATCCAGAAGTGATCCAAGAACTGATCGGCATTTAGCCGACAAAGCGGAAGGGGCCGTCTCGAAAGGGATGGCCCCTTTTTCGTTTAGTAGTGATCGAATGCGGCTTATACCATTTAGTCATTCAAAATCATCCGACCTACTCGCTCTTTTTGTCCAATCCATCACCGAAAAAATAGTTCCGTAGCCATGGCTATGCGACGATTTTTTCGGAGTATCTTGATCAAAAATAGCTTCGCATCTTTGGATGCCTTTGTATGACTAAATGGTATTATGCCACTCTATGTTCGTACCGACAGATTACTGAAGAGAACTGAGCGGGTTTGCAAGTGAACCAGATCATACCACAGGCATAGGGCCTATCGAAATTATTGGACTTGCATACCATCTGAGGCTTAAATGGAATTTGAGGCTTCGGGCTATTCTGTAATTCGAAATGGTATTATGGTGATCACGGTGGAAGTGGATGTACTTTACAAAAGCCCCCACACCCACGCCTTCCGAGTATTGGTGATCCTGTTGGGAACCATAACCCAGCGGCCTAGAGCAACATACGCGGGTGGTAGCTCGTGGTGCCGCTGCCCTTGTACGTGTGGGCCAGCGGACCGATGTCGATGTGGTCGATCACCGGGCCAACGAGCCGCACGGCATGGGAATTAGGAATGAGATCTTCCAGAGATGGCGGTAGAAGCATCGCTTGTGCTGGGTCCGAGATCCTTGAACACGACTTTTCTTCGTGAAGCCCTGCCTACCTGTCGATCACACAGATCAACTTCCAACGGCTTTTCACCACAATGAAAAGGGCCGCCTCATTCGAGACAGCCCCATTCTGACAAAATGTTGATGACGACTATCCTTTCTCTACGGGTGCCATTGGGCTTGCCTCCTTCACCGGTGACGTAGGTGATTCCGGGGCCGCAGCCACTTCACCCTTGATCCGGATCACTTTCGTAGGCTCGTTGGTCGCGTTACTGGAAACAGTAACGCTCTTGTTAATGGCACCAACACGTTTGGTATCGTACTTCACGGTGATCGTAGTAGTTGCACCGGGCATGATCGGTTCGGTCTCGCACTTTGGGACCGTGCATCCACAACTTCCTTTGCAGTTGGTGAGGATCAATGGTTGATCACCTGTATTGGTAACAACGAATTCGCAGGTGCCATTAGCGCCTTGGGCGATTGTGCCGTAATCGTGTACCTCCTTATCAATGGAGATCATTGGTCCGGAACCGCCGACCACTTTGGCAGCATCCTGAGCGAAAGCGCCGATGCTTAGAATTCCGAGACTGATGGTAAGAAGTAGATCTTTCATGGTAGTAAAGTTTTCGTTTCGAGTTATTATTTCAAATTTAGTGCCAATGGATCCCGGTTATTCAACCTTAACATGCCGTTAACACCGCTGGGTTCATTTAGCGTCCGTTGGAGCCATCGGAGCAGCTTCCTTCTCCAATGAAGGGGTACTTTGAGCAGCATTCACAACACCTTTGATGCTTACTTGAAGCGCAGGGTTGTTCGTTGCGTTGCTATTGATCGTTACTTGCTTGGTGAACGCGCCGATACGGTTGGTATCGTACTTCACACGGATCGCGCTTGTAGCGCCTGGCAGGATCGGTTCGGTGGTACATTCAGGTACCGTGCATCCGCAGCTACCTTGGCATTTGGAGATGATCAATGGCTGGTCACCGGTATTGGTAACGGTGAATACGCAGAACGGTTCTGCATTTTGAACGATGGTACCATAATCATGCACCTCTTTATCGATGCTGATCATTGGTCCACCTTCGGTACTCACTTTAGCTTCGGATTGTGCGAAAACGCCGAAGGACATTAGGCCTAGAACAGAGGACAGGATCAAGTTTTTCATGGGTTCAATTTAGTGTCGTGTGGATCTGGACGACGAAATTAGAGGTCCGGTCACCTGATGGTGAGACCTTAACAGGACATTAACACGGGTAGTGACACGAGTAGGCCGTTCATTTCTGCTTCTTATTCCAGGGTGTTCCATCCACCAACCTACCTTTGCGATCCGTTGAAAAAAGAGTGATCAGTACATGGACTTAGGAAATATCCCCAAGCGGTTCGAGTCCGCACAGAGTGAAGGTAAGTGGTATGCCCACTGGATGGAAAAAGGTTATTTCCGCAGCGTGCCTGATGATCGGGAACCATACACCGTAGTTATTCCGCCGCCGAATGTTACAGGCGTGCTGCATATGGGGCACATGTTGAACAACACCATTCAGGATGTGTTGGTCCGGCGTGCGCGGATGCAAGGCAAGAATGCGTGTTGGGTACCGGGTACGGATCATGCATCCATCGCTACTGAAGCCAAGGTAGTTCGGCTATTGGGTGAGCAGGGCATTAAGAAAAGTGTGATCGGCAGAGAGAAATTTCTGGAACATGCCTTCGCTTGGAAGGAAAAGTATGGCGGTGTGATCCTGGATCAGTTGAAGAAACTGGGAGCAAGTTGCGATTGGGAACGCACGCGCTTCACCATGGAACCCGACCTGAGCGAGGCGGTGATCGACGTATTCATCGACCTACACAAGAAAGGGTTGGTGTACCGTGGTCTGCGCATGGTGAACTGGGATCCTGTTGCATTAACAGCGGTAAGTGATGAGGAGGTGATCCACAAGGAAGTCAACTCGAAGCTGTACTACGTGCGATACAAGGTCGATCAGAAGATCAGTGGATCAGACGATCAGAAGGTCGAAGGCCACGATGCAAACTCTGCGTCATCCGGCGTGGAGGAATGGGTTACGATCGCTACAACCCGCCCTGAGACCATCTTGGGCGATACGGCGGTTGCGGTGCATCCGGAAGATGAACGCTATGCGCACTTGAAAGGAAAGCGTGTATTGGTGCCGTTGATCAATCGCAGTATTCCGGTAATATTCGATGAGTATGTGGAGCGTGAATTCGGAACCGGTGCATTGAAAGTTACTCCAGCGCATGATGTGAACGACCAAGAGCTCGGTAAGAAGCACAAGTTGGAAACCATCGACATATTGGAGCCTAATGGAACCTTGAGCGCTGCTGCGCAATTGTACATTGGCGAAGACCGGTTCATCGTGCGCAAGAAGATCCTGAAGGAGTTGGAGGAGAAGGGATTCCTTGTGAAGACGGAAGACATCAAGAATAAGGTGGGTTATAGCGAACGCACGGATGCGGTGATCGAGCCGCGCTTGAGCTTGCAGTGGTTCGTGAAGATGAGCGAATTGGCCAAGCCGGCGTTGGACGTGGTGATGGACGGCACGGTGAAATTGCATCCGCAGAAATTCGCCAATACCTACCGCCATTGGATGGAGAACGTACGCGACTGGTGCATCAGCCGTCAGTTGTGGTGGGGCCAACGGATACCGGCTTGGTACAATGAGAAGGGTGATGTTGCTGTGTGTAAGACCGAAGAAGAAGCGATCGCATACTTCAACTCGAAAGGACTTTCCATCGCTGGATTGAAGCAGGACGAGGATGTCATGGATACGTGGTTCAGCAGTTGGCTGTGGCCGATCAGCGTGTTCGATGGATTCAAGGATCCCGACAATGCGGACATCAAGTACTACTACCCGACGAACGACCTGGTAACCGCACCGGAGATCCTGTTTTTCTGGGTTGCGCGTATGATCATGGCGGGCAAGGAATACCGCAACGAAGTGCCGTTCAGGAATGTGTACCTCACCGGTATCGTGCGTGACAAGCAAGGGCGTAAGATGAGCAAAAGCTTGGGCAACAGTCCGGACCCGTTGGAGCTGATCGAGAAGTTCGGCGCGGATGGCGTTCGTGTGGGCATGTTGCTCACATCACCCGCCGGGAATGATCTGCCGTATGACGATTCGTTGTGTGAGCAAGGCCGAAATTTCAGCAACAAGATCTGGAATGCATTCCGTTTGGTGAAAGGGTGGAGCGTGGATGATCGCGAGCAACCTGCAAGTAGCGCGATCGCTGTGGAATGGTTGCAAAGTCGCGTGCAACGCGCTACTGCGGAGATCGATGAACTGTTTGCGCAGTTCCGGATCAGCGAAGCCTTGATGGCGACCTACAAGTTGATCTGGGACGATCTGTGTAGTTGGTATCTGGAAAGCATCAAGCCAACTTTTGTGGATGGAGTTGGTGAGCCGATCGATCGCAAGACCTACGACGCAACGATCGTGCTCTTCGAGGACATGATGAAGTTGCTGCATCCGTTCATGCCATTCTTAAGCGAAGAAGTTTGGCATCTACTCCGCGGTCGAAAAGAAGGGGAGGATATCATCATTGCCAAGTGGCCATCCAGTGGTAAGGGTAAAGTAGAGTTGGAGGCCGAATTACAACACGCATTCGATCTGATCACTGCGGTACGCAATGTGCGAAACAAACGTGGCATGAGTCCAAAGGAATCATTGGACCTTCAGCGAAAAGGTAAAAGTCCTGTGGGCGATGCGGCGTTGAAGTTGGTAGGAAAACTCGCAAACGTTGGTGCAATAGAAAGCGTCGATAAAGCAAGCGAAGGTGCGATCACATTCTTAGTAGGTACCACGGAATACGCAGTGGATCTTGGCGGTAGCATAGACGCCGAAGCCGAGATGAAGAAGGCGGAGGAGGAACTGAAGCACTTGCGCAATTTCTTGAACAGTGTAGAGAAGAAACTCAGCAACGAGCGGTTCGTTTCCGGCGCTCCTGCACCTGTGTTGGAAATGGAGCGTAAGAAGAAATCCGATGCCGAAGCGAAGATCAAGACTTTGGAGGAACGGATCGGGCAGTTGGCCGGATAGTTGATAAAGCGATCCTGACCCAAGTTTACTATCCTGGCAGATCTTACCTTCGCCACATCCCACGCGACCTTACATACGCAGCGATCGACATCGGTTCCAATGCTGTTAGGCTTCTGGTGGCGGAGGTGATCGAGCGAGATGATCATCCGATCGTAAAGAAGCAGACCTTGGTAAGGCTCCCCATTCGTTTGGGCGAGGATGTGTTCGCGGACGGGAAGATCAGTTCAGCCAAATGCGACTACTTGATCAAAGGCTTAAAGGCATTTCGATTGCTCACGGAAGTTTATGGCGTTACGCATTTACGTTGCTGCGCTACCAGTGCGATGCGCGAAGCAAGCAATAGCAAGGCAGTAATGGACCGCGTGGAGATGGAAAGCGGAGTACATATTGAGACCATTGCCGGAACACTGGAAGCGGACCTGATCGTGAACACGTTCTGGACACAGGACCTGTTAAAGGATCGTACCTATTTGTATATCGATGTAGGTGGTGGAAGTACCGAGCTGACCTGGTTGGAAGGAGGAAAGCGCTTGCGTAGTGCGTCGTTCGCCATTGGTACTGTGCGAAGTTTGGCCGGAAAAGTGAAGGATGATGTGTGGGATGAGATCGCGGCATTTTTGGAAGAGACCAAAGGGCAGCACGGCGCCGGGATCGGCATCGGGACAGGTGGAAACATCAACAGGATTTTCAAGGAGAATGGCAACCGTTTCGGTGAACCATTGAGTATCCAGGATATTCAGAAACAGCGGGATAGGATCGCCGCTTATTCAATGGTGGATCGCATCAAGTTGTTGCGATTGCGTCCAGATCGAGCGGACGTTATCGTACCAGCATCGGACATCTTTTTACGCGTAATGAAGTTGGCTGATATTGAAGAAGTCTTCGTTCCCAAAGTGGGATTGGCTGATGGAATGATCTACGATCTATACATGCGCCAATTCGGCCACAAACGCTATGCACCCAACGATGCGCCATTCGTTGCTGCATAAGTACTATTCGGTTGTTGCGAGCGTTTTTTTTCTAATTCCAATGAATGCTTCATGTGCTGATGGTCCGTGGCAGATCGGAGCGCGTTTACATTATGGTTTTCTATGGCCACACCGACCCAGCAGTTGGATCCTGGTGCAAGGACATAGTATAGCAACGGAAGTATATGCTGAGCGTCAATTACTGGGAGATCGTGCATGGCATCATCACTATCGCGGTCCTAGCTGTGGAGTTGGTTTCATGTACGCCGGCATGGCCGATCCCGATCGGATCGGTACTGTTGTTCGTCTGCTGCCTTACTTGCATTTGCCGCTGGTAAAAGGTGAGCGTGGGTCATTCGGTATGCAGTTAGGATGGGGGATCGGTTATGTGGCAAAACCGTTCGAGCGAAGGATCAACAGCAAACAGATCGCGATCGGATCCGCAGTGAATACGGCGATCCAGATCATGGCCCAATACAGGCTGCAGTTGGGTCGAATGATGTTGAACACCGGGTTAGGGATCGACCATTGGAGCAATGGATCCGTCGCGCTACCGAACCTTGGATTGAATTTGCTGTCTGCAAGTGTTGGTATGGGTTATTCACTTGGCGAGCCGAAACCTTATGTGCATGTGCCGGATACCACGCAACTTGAAAGACCTCGCAGAACGTACAGTGTTGTTGGAGCCTTTGCTATGAGTGAGACCGGCCGACCGGAGAGCGGACAATACAGCGTGTATTCCGTCATCGGGCAAGTGCAATGGCGGCTCACTAAAAAGTCAGCGGTGAGCGGTGGTGTGGACCTGTTCAATAAAGGAGCGTTGGGTACGCTTTATCCGGAATTGAAGGAGGAAGGTCGATTGGCATACACGCAAGCAGGGATCCATGGCGGTTATGCCTTGTTGTTCGGCCGAGGTGAGTTGCAATTGCAAATGGGCTACTACATGTACACACCAAAACCGGAAGCTGAGAAGTTCTTTCATCGGTTGGGTTGCAGGTATAACGTAGGCAAGCATCTGGTAACACACGTAGGATTGAAGAGTCATTATGCAGTGGCGGATCACTGGGAATTCGGGCTAGGATACAGATGGTGAACAGGTGGCACATACTGTTCGGAGTGGTTCTTTTAGCTGGTTGCCAACAGGAGCAATTGGATGATTGCATAACGAGAGCGGGTCAGGAGCGTGAAGAGATCCGTATGCTCGAATCGTTCACCACCGTAGACCTGAACGACAGAATTGATCTCGTACTTGAAGAGCGTTCATCGCATACCATTTCGATAACAGCAGGTCGTAATTTATTGGATCAAGTTAGCACTGAAGTACGCGATAGTGTGCTCTATATCACCAACGGCAACCGCTGCAATTGGGTGCGCAGTTTCAAGCCGCGGATAACCGTTGGTGTTTCTATCGCTGACGTGGCTAAACTCATACTACGCGGTACTGGGAACGTGACCAATTCGGACACTTTGGTGCGCGATCATTTCAGTATAGATCAATTCAATGCTCAAGGAACCACGACCTTGACAGTGGATGTGAATACGCTCGATGTCGACCTGCATACCGGTGCTGGTGACATTAAACTTTACGGCCGTTGCGATCAAGTTGCGAACCTGTATAGCGGGATCATGTCGCCGATGGATGCATCCGGAATGAGTGCTCGCTTCGTGAATGTGAACAACAGTGGTGTAAGTGATATCCGGTGCTGGGCCACGGAAGGATTAACTGTTCAACTCCGCGATGTTGGGGATGTGTATTACCGGGATGTGCCGCTCAGTTTTTTAGAAACGGATATCACGGGTAGCGGGGAATTGATCCCCTATTGATCTAGTACTTTACCCAATAGGCATACGATCTAACGCCTTGCATGTCGGACTTTCGAATGAAGTAGCCACCTGGGGCGAGTAGCTCCGTGTTGATGGTAACAGATCCACTTACTGCCAACCCTTGCTTAACGAGCCGACCTTCCTGATCCAGGATATCCACTTGAGATGAACCTGAAGACAGCTGTATGGTAACGAATTCTGACCCTGGATTCGGAAAGACATTCGCGGATCCGTCACGTGCAATGTCCCCAATACCGACCAACGAGCTACAACTGAATTCGCCGAATGCCGTGACCAGATCGATCCCATTGTCCAAATAACAGAGCAGCGTTTCGGTCTGGTTCGGAGGGATACATCCGCTCAATAAATTGAACGATCCATTGGCCAGTCCGATACGTTCCGTAAGCGTGTGTAGATCACCGGATGGCGTTCCGAATTCATCCACATCGGATAGCTGAAGTTCTCTCAGCGGAACACCATCAATGATCACGGTAGCTGTATCCATCACTTGATACATACCGGCTGGAGTTGGGCCGCATTCGCCGTCATCCCCGGGTGCATACCAACGATCACCGGGCATTGCTCCGAACCAATACAACGTGTCCCATTCCGGCGGCCCGTTCCAAATGGACCACAGCAGAACCACGTCATTCTCTATTGAAGTAAACCGGTATTGATCGATGAAAAGCGTGTCGGGTGTTCCGGTCGTATTCACACTAAAACCTGTAACATGGATCCGTTGAGCCGTTCTGCCGTCGATCAACGTATCTCCAACGTAGTGCCGTTCGGTCCTTCCTTCACGTTCAAAGCTGGAAGTATTCCATTTCCACGTTGCATTGGGCGGGCACCAGATCTGCGCGGAAATGAACAGCGGAACCACGAGTGAAAGTAGGAGAGCGACGCGAAGCATGGGTCTAAAATAGGAGCGATCGCACTCCTTAAGGGATCAACATTCCCCAATAAACGAACAATCCGACCATTAAAACGGTGATCGATGTATTCAGCATCAAGAACCAGCGATAGGCGAACGGTTGATCACTTTGCCATGCGCGATACGCGAAAAAGATCAGTCCGAGCATGAGCAAACAACTCAGTGCAGGTATGTATTTCAGGATTGCAGAGACCGCATCTGTCGCATATCCAAAGCCGAAATAATAAACCCCTTCGTTCAGTAATAGGATGGGAATGGCGATGAGCACTACAGCACCTGATAGGGACATGGTCAACAACGCGTATGTCCCCGTCGTTGAAGCCCCTCGTATCCTCGCAATTGAACGGCACAGTAATCCGATGGCGCAATAGAGCATGATGATCCCGGTCATGCCCGCGAACGCGACAAGCGAATAGAACAACCACCGTTGGTGGAACGGCGTTCGATAGGCAACCAACTTTTCATAGTCGGCATTCCGGGGGAAGAACGATGCCATGTCCAGTTCATGATCGCCTTTTGCCAGTTCTTCATTCACGTTGAAACTGCGGACGCTGTTGTAGTCGTGATAGAAATAGAGGTGTACCACGCCATTCAGCGGATCGTACACGTTGCTGTATAGCGTTCCGGTCAGGCCCGCTCGTTCATCGTGTGCGCCCCTCCGTGCTGCCATCTTATCGAGTACCGAAGTTCCAAAGGCGATAGAAATATTCGCATTGTCGGACAGCATTGCCCGACCGTTCTGATAACGTTCAATAGGAACTGCATCGAGGTCCACGCACCGTGACATTCGGAAATTGCCGAGTGCATAGGTCGCGTCGTTACCGGTGTAAAGTGTATCGCCTTCCGCGACCAAGTAATCACCATTCCGATCAACAAGCACAACGATCGCATGGCCCAACGTAGGTATAGTATAGATGCGGATGATCTTCTCTGCTTCGAACATCGTTGCGCAGGTATGCATGATCATTGGCATCAACGTAGCGAAATCGGTGATGCGCGTGTTCGGTCTTCGCGAGATCTCCGTTTCCTCAACGCTCAGGCCATCGAACACAAGCCCTTCGGAATTCATACCGCCTTGATCGATCGGTTGTCGCATAGGGCTACCGTTGTAATGCGCGAAATACACAGCGCCGTATTGGCCCGGCCCACCATTCACGAACCGCACGCGGGCATTGATGCTCCATGCATCTTCGTTGTTCCCAATGATGGACTTTCCGTCCTTGGTTATTTTGAAGAAGGTGCAGGCGTGTGCAGCCGACGCCGAACAAAATAGGAGCGCTACAAGGGTTGAACGAAGAAGCTGGGACATTGTGGATTGATGGTCGTAGAGGTGTGTTACGACCAATGCGGGAATGCTTGAATAGTAACGCATTGGTGCTGTCTATTTGACAGTTACGACCCAGTCACCAACATCAAGTAGTGAATAGATCTGACTTCTAAATCCAAAGCAATTCGACTATTCCTTCACCCACCGAATAGATGAACTTCCTTTGTCAATCCGCACCATATAAATGCCAGTTACTAGGTGAGATGCATTAACGAGAGCTTGTCCGCCGTTTGATCTATGGAGAAATACCCGTTTGCCGAGCGGGTCAAAGATTTCTATAACATGCTCACCGGGCGGGAATGTCAATGCGAATTGACCAGTGCTAGGATTGGGGTGGAGTGCGAAGAAATTCGGTTTGGCACTTTCCCCAACCGAAATTGGTTGAATGACTTCGACCAGAACAGAATCTCTGTACGTGCATCCGCTGCTTACGGATGTGAGGACATATGTTGTGGTCATAATTGGCGAAGCAATAGGGTTGGGTATACCATTCTCGCTGAGACCGTTCAGAGGCGACCAATCATAGCTAGCTCCAACACCAGAAAGTTGAATGCTTTCACCAAGCGGGATCGAGACATCTGGACCGGCACTTAAGTCAACACCGACAATATTTGCGCCAACCCCGGAGACTTCGATGGTGAAATCACATTGGGCTGCATTGAGTGCACTACCATTGGACTCGCCCGCAACAATTAACCAATACTGGGTCGATGGGTTAAGCGGAGGTGTAATGAATGAAAAGTCCTGCGAGTCTGCAACACAAGGTGGCACTGCCACGAATGTGGATAATGCACAAGATCCATCTCCGCTGAGAATAAGGGCGGTCAACAGATTACCCATATTAGCAACTTGCGGGCAATCGATACCGGTGATATCTACATCCACAGAACCTCCGATTGAATTCGTTGTGAACGTATACCAGATCACATTATTTGTATTCGTGCAAAAGCCTGGGATGCCGGCTGGTCCTGTGTTATTACCTGCCACTGGTTGCTGTCCACAAAGTGTTTGAGCGGTCGCGCAGCTACTGTTTGGTGGTTGCGCGAAAGCACTTACACCTAAAAGCAACAAACTGATTATGACAACGGTAATACGCATGGAATAAACAAATACGTTAGTTGCGAACTTACGGCAACATCGAAGGTAAATGTGGTCATATCTGCCTTTTCAATGTGAACGCGCCCCTTTTCACACAAAATGTTGTTAAGCGTGAAAACTGAGAATGTGCTACATAAGCCTAGATCAATACCGAATCGTAAGTACCTCGCCCTGTGTGAGCAGAAACTGCTTCTTCGGGTTTACGGTGTAAGTGATGGTTTTGGGAATTCAGTGTGAACATCAAACCCGCTGTCACTCAAGTGTAGGCCGCAGTTACCGTTGAAGCGGTTGGTGATGGCGTTGTCTTGGGCTGTTGCGTATGCAACGATGGTCAGAGCCGTGACGGTAATCAGAGAACGGAAGTGGATATGCGGCATGAATGTGTGGGTGGTGAAAGTAGGGTGGTTGAGGATATGCTCAATTGGTAGTATGCTAATTATTGTACCGTTCCTGATCTGAACGAATTTGAACGCTCATATTTCACCGGTATTCAAACTTTTACATTTTTCATTCTCCATTCTCCATTCCGCAGAGCGGCTAAGTATCTTCGCAGCATGTCCACCTACGTCCAGGCCCCGCCATACGTCCCCAAGAACAAAATTCGGATCGTAACCGCTGCATCGCTCTTCGATGGGCATGATGCCGCCATTAATATCATGCGTAGGATCATTCAGGCCACGGGTGCCGAGGTGATCCATTTGGGGCATGACCGTAGCGTTGAGGATGTGGTGAACACCGCGATCCAAGAAGATGCACACGCCATTGCGATGACCAGCTACCAAGGTGGGCACACCGAGTATTTCAAGTACATGCACGACCTGCTGAAGGAGAAAGGTGCGGGGCATATCAAGATCTTCGGCGGTGGCGGTGGTACCATTTTGCCGGAGGAAATAAAGGAGTTGCACGCATACGGCATTACGCGTTTGTACCATCCGGATGACGGCCGTTCGATGGGCTTGCAAGGCATGATCAACGACATGCTGGAGAAGGCTGATTATGACCTAAGTGATAAGGTGAATGGCGAAGCTAAAAAGCTAAGTCCACAGAATTGGCCGGCCATTGCGCGATTGATCAGCGCTGCGGAAAATCACCCGGAAGTGTATGCGAAGGTGAGCGACGAGATCGAAAAGAAAGCTGCTGCGAACAAGGCTCCTGTGTTGGGCATTACCGGTACCGGTGGTTCGGGAAAGAGCAGCATGGTCGATGAATTGATCCGTCGATTCTTGATCGATCAGCCGGACAAAACGATCGGTGTGATCAGCGTAGATCCGAGCAAGCGCAAGACCGGTGGCGCGTTGTTGGGCGATCGCATTCGCATGAACAGCATCCGCGGCGAGCGGATCTACATGCGTTCGTTGGCAACGCGCCAGAGCAATTTGGCGTTGAGCAAGCATGTACAAAAAGCGGTGGATATTCTGAAAGCAGCAGGCTTCGATCTGATCGTGTTGGAGACCAGTGGCATTGGCCAAAGTGATACCGAGATACTCGACCACAGCGACGTTTCGTTGTACATCATGACACCCGAATTCGGTGCGGCCACTCAGTTGGAAAAGATCGACATGCTCGATTTCGCCGACGTGGTTGCGGTGAACAAATTCGACAAACGCGGTGCGCAAGATGCAGTGCGCGATGTGAAGAAGCAGTACAAGCGCAACCATCAGTTGTGGGATATCGACGATGAGAAGATACCCGTAGTGGGAACCATTGCCAGCCAGTTCAACGACCCCGGTACGAACAATTTGTACGTGCGGTTGATGGAGACGATCAAGGCCAAGACCGGTATCGATTTCCACAGCAAGTTCGTAGGTCACGATGAAATGAGCGAGAAGGTGTGGATCATCCCACCAGCGCGTACCCGTTACCTAAGCGAGATCAGCGAAAGCAATAGGCGCTATGATGCGCATGTTAACAAGCAAGCGAATGTTGCGGATCAGTTGTATGGTTTGCATTCTGCGGTCATCACATTTGGAGGACCAGATCTTATTAACGGTGAATGGTCTTTGGTGAATGGTGAATGGACAACTACCGGCAACGTGAGCGCTCCCATCACCCTTCACTCATCACCTATCACCACTTCACGCATCTCCACCTCCACGGAAATCGAAACCCTTATTCGGAAATTTCAAGAAGTGAAAAAAGACCTCGACCCCCACATCTGGGCGATGATCACCGGCTGGGACGCTGAGGTGGCGCGTTACAGCGGCGAGTTCTTTACGTACTCCGTTCGCGGCAAGGAGATCAAAGTTCCGAACCACACCGAATCACTTTCGCATTTGAAGATCCCGAAAGTGGCGCTACCGAAATTCCGGAGCTGGGGCGATAAAGTGCGCTGGGCGATGCAAGAAAATACACCCGGTTTCTTCCCGTATACGGCGGGCATCTATCCCTTCAAACGCACCGGTGAAGATCCCGCGCGCATGTTCGCTGGCGAGGGTGGTCCGGAGCGTACGAACAAGCGCTTCCATTACGTGAGCAAAGGCATGCCCGCCAAACGACTGAGCACGGCTTTCGATAGCGTAACGCTCTACGGAAACGATCCCGGCCGTCGTCCGGATATTTATGGCAAAGTGGGCAACAGTGGTGTGAGCATCTGCTGCCTCGACGATGCCAAGAAACTTTACAGCGGCTTCGATCTTGCGAGCAGCCTAACCAGCGTGAGCATGACCATCAACGGTCCTGCCCCGATGTTGTTGGGCTTCTTCATGAATGCCGCCGTAGACCAAACTTGTGAGAAATACATTACCGAACACAAGTTGGAGAAGGACGTCGAAAAACAACTGAAGGCGAAGTACGACGACAAGAAATTGGAACGTCCGAAATACCAAGGTGCGTTACCCGAAGGAAACGATGGTCTTGGATTGATGTTGCTCGGCATTACCGGTGAAGAAGTGTTGCCGAAGGATGTGTATGCGAAGATCAAAACAGAGACCATTGCGCAAGTACGTGGCACCGTTCAAGCCGATATTCTGAAGGAGGATCAAGCGCAGAATACGTGCATCTTCAGCACCGAATTCGCGTTGCGGTTAATGGGCGATGTGCAGGAATATTTCATCGCGAACAACATTCGGAATTTCTATTCAGTAAGCATTAGCGGTTACCACATTGCAGAGGCTGGCGCGAACCCGATCAGTCAGTTGGCGTTCACGTTGGCGAATGGCTTTACATATGTGGAGTACTACCTCAGTCGGGGCATGGACATCAACAAGTTCGGGCCCAACCTCAGCTTCTTCTTCAGCAATGGGATCGATCCGGAATACGCGGTGATCGGTAGGGTAGCGCGCCGCCTCTGGGCCAAGGCCATGAAGCAGAAATACGGAGCCGACGAACGCAGTCAGATGCTGAAGTACCACATCCAAACAAGTGGCCGAAGCCTGCACGCACAAGAGATCGACTTCAACGACATCCGCACCACGTTACAAGCGCTCTATGCCATCTACGACAACTGCAACAGCCTGCACACCAACGCCTACGACGAAGCCATTACCACACCTACAGAAGAAAGCGTACGTCGCGCCATGGCCATCCAGCTCATCATCAACAAAGAGCTCGGCTTAGCAAAAAACGAAAACCCGCTGCAGGGCAGCTTCATCATCGAAGAACTCACCGACTTGGTAGAAGAAGCAGTCCTCACCGAATTCGACCGCATCACCGAGCGCGGCGGCGTGTTGGGCGCCATGGAAACCATGTACCAGCGCAGCAAGATCCAAGAAGAAAGCCTCTACTACGAAACCCTAAAACACACCGGCGAATTCCCGATCATCGGCGTAAACACCTTCCTAAGCAGCAAAGGTTCACCAACGGTATTACCGAAGGAAGTCATCCGCGCCACCGAAGAAGAAAAGGAGTACCAGATCACGATGGTTGAAGGCTTGCAGAAAGCACATGCTGAACAAAGCACCGCATGGTTGAAGACGTTGCAGGCTGCTGCGGTTAAGAATGAGAATATGTTCGCGGTTTTGATGGAGGCTACTAAGTATTGTTCTCTTGGGCAATTGACTGAAGCTATGTTTGAAGTTGGAGGGCAGTATCGGCGGAATATGTGATCACTGATGCGTGGACCTTTGATGTACCTGATCTACTTCACCCTTGTGGTAATCGGACTTATCACTTTTTGGGTGTGGCTGATGTACTGCGCAGGCGTCCATGGCACCTTCCGAGTTCGCTGGGGAGAATGGGAGAACTGGCTGCTTATCTCGGTCATTCTGTTCTGCTTCGGTCTTCCATTGCGAAACGTGGTGTTGATATTGCGCATCAAGAAGAACAACGAATGATAGCGAAGCACGAATCGATAGAGGCTACGAAGTACTGTTCGCTTATGCAGTTGACTGAGGCTATGTTTGAGGTTGGTGGGCAGTATCGGCGGAATGTAGATGGGCACTATCCTGGCATAAGTAAAAGCGCATGAAGAATCAATGAGATCCGAGATCAAGGAGATTGTGCATGCCGTGTGTTCGTTGGTACAACACCTCCGATGGTCTGTAGGATAATGTCACGATCGTTGTCCTGACCGGTATAGCGGATCCAACCATCCAAGTTCACATCTGTACCAGCATACATGGTGACCGAATTTGTGGGGACGGTTCCTCCGATCGCTTGTAGGATGAGGTCACGGTCGTTGCTCTGGCCGGTGTAGCGCACCATGTCATCGGCAATAACGTCGCCCGGCCACAGCATGGCCACACCGCCAAGGACCTGTTGTGCATCGGTGCCAAAGGTGGGTGCGGTGGTAAGGTCCAGAAGTGGGTTGGTGCCCAGCGCGAGCGGTATCGCGCTTACCACCTTCAAATGGTTGCGGTGCCGAATACGCACGTAGTAGGTGCCCGCGGGAACATGGAAAACGATGGTGGCACTGCCATGCGGCATGGTCACCGTGCCATTGCGTCGCAGTAAAGCTGTGCGTGTGGATGCTACATTGCCGTTGGGATCGAGCAGTTCCACGAACACCCAATCCACCACTGCTTGTGATCCGATGACGTCCAACCGTGATTGCGTGGTAAGCCCGCCGGGTACACCGATGTGGTTGTAACCCAATGCGGTGTAAGGTTCGGTAAGTGGCACCATAGCGTTCGTACGCAGGTCATCGCGCATCAGTCCGGTCGTACCGTTGTACGCACCGCCAAGCAGCACACGCAGGCGCACGGCGCTTCGGTCGCCTGCGCCGCACACGGGATATACTGCTTGAGCTTCCACGGTGGTCATTACGGCGCGGGTGGTCATTACAGTGCTTAGCGCGATCGGAAGTTGACCGGTGGAAGCAGTGGCCGTGGGTGCCAGCAGAACGTTGAGCGAAGAGGTGGAGGAGGCACAGTCCCCCAGCCGCCAGTTGTTATCGGTCCGCATCAGCATGGTGCCACCTGGCGTTCCGTTGCTTGGCGAGTATCCGACAACGTATAAACCACCGTTGCTGGCCAATGCTACATCATGCAAAGTAGTGTAGCCAAGATCCACTTCTTCGCAACGTGTGTTGGCGAGCAGCGGATCAACGTATGTGGTGATGATGGCTCCCCGTTGCACCACAGGTGTGTTGCTGGTGAAGCTGGCTGCAATGGCGATACCACCATCCTGTGTGGCGGCGAAGCCAGTATAGGATAGGCTATGTTCGAACTGCGGTAATGCCCATGTGACCGCATTGCTTACCGCTCCATCGCTATGGAACATGACAAGCGCGGGGCGTGTGGGTTGGCCGGGTACACCATAGAGGGCAAGCACGACCGGAATGTCTGCCGTGATAAGGATCTCCCACAACACGAGCGAACCAGCGGGTATGGATATGGTCTTCCGCCAGATCAGGTCGCCATTGGCGCTCCATTTCATCAAGAGCGGCCCATAGACAGCGTAGATCGATCCATCGCTGCTACACACCATGCGTGAGGGAGTACGCCCATTGCCATTCCTTGACCAGAGGTGTACCCCGCTAGCATTGAACGCATGCACAGATCCATTTCCACCATTGCTGTGCGTGCTCACGATGATGTTGCCGTTCGGGGCCAAGGCCAGATCGAACCAATGGTAGACCTGTACATCAACCCCGATCACTGTTAGCGGCGCCGTGGGTTGACCTTGGGCATCGAGGTATAAGATAGCCGGATGGCTCACGCCGGACAGCACCTCATCGGGAACCACACAGAGGGCCACTAGCGCACCGGAGGCCTGTTCGGCAACTTTTTGGATCGCCACACCATAACTCCGGTGCCACACGATAGTTCCACTGGGCGTGGTACGCATAATGCCGCTTCCACGCTCTTCATGGAACAAGGCATCCCCATTCCCGAGTTGTTCCACTCGAGGTGGGTTCCAAGAGGTGTTGTATGACCGGATCCAAGGCTGAGCCGTAAGTGTTGGTATGCACGATACCACCAACGTAATGAAAAGTATGAATGTGCGCATAATGAGTAGACGAAAGACGATCCGCATGGTTGCTTAAAGGTCACTGATCCTTTGGTTGAGTTTCGTTTGGTTGTAGCGGAGGAATTTGTTAATTTAAAACATATGGCCTCAGCCTCAATTAAAGATCCTGACGCTAAAGCCTGCAACTTTGTATTCATGGCCACGCTACCGCTTCGCAATGAACCAACAGAACTAGTTGCCAATGAAGAAGAACACTTTTTGGTTGCAAGCACTTCGGAAATCCTTAGCAGCGGTTCGAAACACGCGTTGTTGAAAGCCAAGCGTGCTGTGGATTCGCTAAAGGCCGATGTAGACGAAGAAGTAAAGGTTTTTTCCATTGACAACTTCCTGATCGACTGCTGAACGGAAGAAGAAGTGAAGGTCCACGTTTTGGATGTCTTTGATCACGGATATGATCCGTTGATGGTGTGGTAGCAGACTTTCCGTGACATCCGTTTTTTTTCAATGGTCAGAATCTCACTCGGTTGGATCGTCGTGCAATTGGAACCGAAATTGCCATAGTTGAATAGTTGTATTGTGGTCGGGAAAACGTTTTAATCCGTACCTTGACCACAAGCAAATACAGATCAATACCGACAAGAATATTGAAGGCACCGAGGCTTGTGCCGAACATGTACGCGCTGTTGTGGAGAAGACCTTGAGCAACTATGCTCACCGCATTAAGCGTGTGGAGGTACACTTACAGGACATGAACGCCGACAAGACCGGACCCAAAGATCATAGCTGCACCATGGAAGCCCGTCCGAACGGCATGGATCCCGTAGCTGCTACGTTCAAAGCATCGAATAATCACCAAGCTGTTGAAGGTGCTGCACAAAGCCTCTCAAATCACTGCGTATTACCCGTCGTGTAAAATGAACATTCCCGAAAACATCCACATCAAGAAAGCCGAATACCGTGGTGATTTTCAGCTTTCCGCTACAAGTCAGCACTCGTCGTTCCTCCTCGCTTGCGGGCTTTCCGCTGCAATCCGTCACGCGAAGCACACCAACTTCTACTAGCGTTTCGTCCACGCATTCCAAGATCGACAAATTTGGGTTTGGGTTAAAGCTTACAAGTAGCGAAAATGCGTTCAACTTCACTATCTTGTCCAAGTCCCGGTTGACAGAAAACTAGTCGGGTAATGACCATGAGCAAAGGTGAGTTATTGATCTATCAGGGCAAGGATGGTTTTACGCAGGTGAGCGTTCGTATGGAGGAAGAGACCGTATGGCTAAACCAGAACCAGCTAGCCGATCTGTTCCAGACCACCAAGCAGAATGTAGGGCAACACATAAAGAACATAGTTGCTGATGGCGAATTGGACGCTGAGGGAACTGTAAAGGATTTCTTTACAGTTGCGCGGGAAGGCCGGCGGAATGTGAAAAGGTTGGTAGAACACTACAACCTGGACATGATCATATCGGTTGGTTACCGCGTTAACAGTCATGTGGGCGTACACTTCAGAAGATGGGCAAGCGAGCGGCTCAAAGAATACATTATTAAGGGGTTCGTATTGGATGATGCCCGGTTGAAGCAGGCGCGTGACGGCTACTTCGACGAGCTGCTGAGTCGGATCCGGGACATTCGCACCAGCGAGAAATTATTCTACCGAAAGGTCTGCGACATATACGCTACAAGTATTGATTATAATGGTACGGTTGAGGCCTCTCGGGATTTTTTCTCAAGTGTCCAGAACAAATTTCATTGGGCCATTCACGGGCATACTGCTGCAGAAGTGGTAATGCAAAGAGCGGATGCCTCCAAGCTGAATATGGGTTTGACCAACTGGCCCACAACAGAAATCCGGAAGCAAGATGTGGTCGTTGCGAAAAATTATTTAGGGTCTGAAGAACTCGATCATTTAAATCGGATCGTTAACCAATACTTGGAATTCGCTGAACTACAAGCTGTACAGCGGAAACCCATGCACATGGCGGATTGGAAAAAGAAGTTGCATGATTTTTTAACCTTAAATGAACGCGAGATCTTGTTGCATGGTGGTAAGGTTAGCCATGAAGAAGCAGAAGTATTTGCACAGGCTGAATTCGAGAAGTTTAGCAAAGCTTTGGATGAAAGTAAACCCGATGAATTGGATAAAGCTCTAAAAAGGTTCAAGAGCAAGTAGTACTGGTTAGAGCGAGCGTAAGTAGGGTGGGAGTTATTACTCGCTTCCGTGAGTTCAAACTGCACAAGAACGTAGATGTCTTTTGGGATGACTGGGAAATGTGTTTCCGTTTTGAAACGCTTTACCAAGGGCAGTTGCCGAAATTTCCGAAGCGTGTTGCTGCGAAACGGGCTTCAAGAGCGAGAAAGGTTCAGAAGGTGAAAGCTTGAAATTCGGGTTGATCCATTAGGAATGACAATACACACTGCTAGATCTTCAGTATATTTAGAGCGAAGGAAGTGCTTTGTTCAGAAACAGTTGATGGAGGCGACGAAATATTGTTCGCCCGGGCAGTTGACGGAGGCGATGTTGGTGGTCGTAGCGAAGTATCGGCGGAATAGGTGTTAACTGATGCGAGGACCATTGATGAATCTGATCTACTTTACACTTATGGTGATTGGAATTGCAGCCTGTAGGATGTGGTTGATGTATAGTTCAGGCGTACACGGGACCTTCCGATTTCGCTGGAATGAATGGGAGAATTGGCTATTTATCGCGGTCATTTTGTTCTGCATGGGGATTCCAATGCGGAACATGGTGTTGATTGTACGCAGCAAAATGAACCGCTGACTAAAGCGATGTTCGAAGTTGGTGCGCAGAATCGCAGGAATATGTGATAGCAATGCTGAGTAAAGCTGGTTTTGAAGTTGGTGCACAGTATCAGCGGATAATGCGGCAGTGATCTGTTGATCGCGATGCTAAACACCGCACGCAACTCCGGGTGTGATCTAACGGAGTCTTTCATCCAAGGCCCATTACCAGCTACCGACTTGAGTCACTAGGAGCTTAACGGACGCGGATCACAAACGGACGGCCCCCTCGTAAAAATACCGGTTTACCGGTATATGATTCTTTTGATATACGATGTTGATTTGCGTCTTCAATAAGAATCCATCCACCTCGATAAAACCAACTTCCAATGAGATCAACAGGACTTCTTTCAGGATTGCTTTATATAACCACCAGTGTTTCGTCCATTGGTCAAGTTATTGACAAAGGTTTCGAATTTTCGAATGATGTCGGCAGTAGTGCTGGTGTACAAGCTTCTCTCGGAGGGGAAGGTGCCGTGCAGACCGCTGTTCCCATGGGGCCGAAGTACTCAGGTGCAAGGTTCCATCGCGGAGCTTTGTTAGGAGGAACGGATCCCAGCCACGATCCTGTTTTGATGAACGCTACGGGTCCAAGTGGTACAGAGCCACAAGGTGACGTCACGTTAACCGATGTCATTTTGAACGGAACTTGGTCGTTTACAGCTTATTGTAATGGGCAAGAAACGAACCTCATTGGAGGCACTGTATACAATAATGACATCGAATACACTAGCGGTTCGATGAGAATGAGGTTGTTTTACTCTACAACCGGATATTTGGGAGGTTCAATATCGGGATGGGCCATCTTTACCTATATGTTTGCCAGCGTTCTTTCTCCGGGGCAGCAGTATGCCACCATAGATCTATATTCCCCATGGACCGATACGCCACCTACAGGAACTTATTATCCAACCCTTTTACTTGAGGAGCATTATCAGGGACAATTTTATATAATTGACTATCTGAATTTTCCGTCCGTTACGCATAACTGTAGCGTTGGCATAGAGGAAAATGAGGAAAACGATGCAGTGGTTCTTTATCCAAATCCGGTGGAAGATCAGCTCACGATCGAGACTGAACAAGGGGTGTCAAGTAGCGCGGTAGAACTCTACACCATGGAAGGTCGACTCGTTCGTCAACAGTCGCTGATCCAGGAGAAAATGGAAATAGATATTTCTGATCTGGGCGAAGGCATTTACACAGCGAAGGTGATAACCGCACGCGGAGCTGTATTGAAGCGGTTCGTCAAAAACTGATCCTGTTGTTCAGTAATCATAATTGACCTGAACTCCAGAAGGACGAGCCTGAGCTGGCTAGGTTGAATTGTACGTTATCCTTCCCACTTCTTCAATTTCGCATAAAGCGTGGTGATACCGATCCCCAGCAAAGCTGCAGCCAACGTTTTGTTGCCACCGGTGTGTTGCAGCACGCGACGGATGTGTTCGCGTTCCACATGCTCAAGATCGTAGACCGGAGAGGTGGACGAGTTGCTGCGGGGCCGCTGTAATTCAAGCGGCAAGGAGGGCGCATCCAAGAGCGGCGCGTCGCAGAGGATGCATGCACGTTCGATCACGTTCCGCAGTTCGCGCACTTGGCCCGGCCATGCATGCGCGGACAATAATTCCAAGGTAGCGCTGTCGATACCTGTGATCGGTTTTCGGAGCTTGGTGGCGAAGCGCTGCAAAAAGAACTTTGCAAGCAATTCGATATCCGCAGGTCTTTCCGCTAGGCCGGGTATGCGGATGACGAACGCGGCCAGCCGGTAATAGAGGTCTTCGCGGAAGCGACCATTGGTACTATCGAATGCGAGGTCTCGGTGCGTAGCAGCTAAAAAGCGAACATCGGCTTTTCGAGGAACTGTGTCCCCTACGCGGATGTAATCGCCCGTCTCGAGTACGCGCAGAATTTTGGCCTGTAGCGCCAAAGGCATTTCCCCGATCTCATCCAGGAAAAGCGTGCCTCCTTTAGCAGCTTCGATCAATCCCTTTTTGTCTTTTCCCGCTCCGGTGAATGCACCTGCCACATGGCCGAAAAGCTCACTTTCCAAAAGCTCGCCACTGAGTGCGCTGCAGTTCACGGCTAGCATTACGTGTCCCGCGCGTGCGCTGGCTGCATGGATGGCATTCGCGAATACTTCTTTCCCTACGCCGGTGGTCCCGGTCAAAAGCACTGTGGCTTCCGTTGGCGCCACTTTCCGGGCAAGCGCGATGGTCTGTTGTATGGCGGACGAACGACCGATCACACCCGCGAACGGATCCGAGGAGACTTCAAGCGGAACGATATCCCGGCTGTTCGCTTGTTGGAGCGCGGCGCTGACCGTGGGAAGCAACTTCGCGTTGTCATCCCCTTTCACCAAGTATTGGAATGCGCCGTTCCGCATGGCCTGAACTGCATCGGGGATCGAGCCGAAGGCGGTCATTACGATGACTTCTGCGGATGGTGCGATCGAGCGAAGTGCACTCGTCAATTCTACGCCGTTGGCATCCGGCAATTTCACGTCGCATAGCACGACGGGAAAGGGTGTTTCCTTCATCCGTAAAAGGCCGATAGCACCGGTCTCAGCGGTGGTAACGGCATAGCCCTCGCCTTCGAAAACACGCCGGAGCATATTCCGTAGTTGTGGCTCGTCATCGATTATGAGCAGGCGGAAAGGTCCGGACATACCGCGAAGTAACACCAAGTGGTCTCTATCCTGTGGAAGCACATTCAAAGCGAATGGTGAACACCGAGCCTTTTTCACTGGTGGCCGAGAGGGATATTTCACCATTCATGGCGCGCATGAAATCCCGAGCAATGGATAAGCCCAATCCACTCCCACTGGTCGCATGTGGGTTGAAGCGCTCAAAGAGGTGAGCGTGCTGCTCATCCGTAAGGCCGGGACCTTGGTCGCTTACCGAAAGAAGCACGGTGTTACCTTGTATCTTGCAGGTCAATGAGATAGTGCTTTGCGGCGGACTGTGGCGCACCGCGTTGCTCAACAGGTTGATCAGCGCCCACGAGGATTTTTCGGCATCCGCGTGTACGAGTAGGTCGTCTGGTAATAACTGGACGTCGATCCGCACCTGCTTTGCATCAGCTGCAGTGTGAAGTGCACTAACGGCCTTGTGCACGATCGCGCTCAAGGAATGATCATCCAACGCCACACGGATGCGACCGGTCTCGATCTGCGTAAGATCCAGCAGTTCGCTTACGATACGCACCAAACGCTGATGATCTTTGCGAAGGTCATCGAGTATCGCGCGTTGCTCGTCGCCCAAAGTCGGGCTGTTCTCCAGGAGGCCGAGCCCTAGATCGGTGCTCGCTAACGGTGTTTTCAGTTCATGGCTGATGGTGGCAAGGAAATGCGTTCGTGCTTCATCGCGCTCTTGGAAGGGGGTGATGTTATGCAATAGATGGACGGTGCCAAGATCGCCATTCACACTTCTTATCGGGGCCTGACTGCTTGTGAAGAATTGCTCCTTACCACCGACAACGGCCTTGAACGGGCGGCTTTCCCCATCGGATAGTACATAGCGCAGGAGGTCATTCCGCGCAATTAGTTCATCGATGTTTCGCCCCACCAACTCTGTTTCCCCCAGTCCTAATAGTTCCACTGCCTTAAGGTTCGCGAAAATGATACGGCCTTCGTGGTCCACACCGAACGCAGCGTTCACCATGCTGTTGAGGATCGCTTCAACGCGGCTCTTCTCCGTCATGATCATCGCCAAATTGCTGTTCTCCCAGTGTTCCAGTTGGCCTGCCATGACATTGAAGCGCTCAGCCATATGGCCGAATTCACCGTGTCCTTCGATCTCCACGCGTTGGCGATAGCTACCGGCAGCGACACGATCGATGCCTTCGGTAAGTAGGCGGATGGGTTCGGCCATCCGTTCAGGCAAGCTGATGAAAAGGCTGAACGAGATAAGGAAGCACAATGTACCGGTGACGCTGATCCAGATGTAGGACAATTCAGCCCTGTGCTCGGCCTGTGCAGCTTTGCGAACAATGGCGGAACGGTTAATGTCGATCACTTTGTTGATGTCCATCCGCAACGTACGCGTTGTCTGGGCATCGTCGGGGCTGGAGCGGTAAGCGGTGGTGGATCTTCGCAACTTTTCCGTCAATTCCTTCTCTCCGGGTTCAGTATTGTTCGCTGATTGGTTCGCGAGTAGCTCCAACAGCAATTTGGAACGACGGGTAGTATCGCTTTCGGCATCCATTGCCTCGAGCATGAGTTGCGCATATCCAATACTGTTATAGTTCGCGGTCAATACGTTGCGCCCTTCCATCCTAAGATTCCAGATGGTGCCGAGGCTTACAGCTGCCATCATCAATACCAGCATCGTCATGATGCCGAGCCACAACACAAGGCGGGTTTTCGTTTTCATGCCAAGTTGAGACGTTCGCGAATACTGAGCGTCATTTCAAGAGAGGATGATCAAGTCCACATTATTGCTGGACAAGGCATTGAGCAATTTGTTGAAGACGTTCGAACGTAGAATGATCTGAAAGATATTGAAATGCGGCTTGCCGATACACACCGTGGTTATGTTCCTATCCCGCACAGTGGTCAGGATCGCGTCGCTAACGCTGGTCACTTGTAGGTTGAGCACCTTCAACGGGAGCTTGGCCAGCGCCGCGATCCCGGACGCTTCGCCGCTTTGGGCCTGGATCACTTCAGCGCCCAATTCCACGGCCAGCTTGAAGTGGTTCAACAGGTGGCGCTGCCGGTCCAACGGTATACGGTCGAAGCTTTCCTCCGGCGTCTGCACGTAGAGCACGAACCAATCCCCATTGTAATAGTTGGCGAGGCGTGCGGTCTTGCGGATGATCCGCCCGGCGGTTAGGTGATTGCTGCTGATGCATGCCAACAGCCGCTCGCGGCGCACTTGCTTGGGCGGGTCCACCTCGCTCTCCACCTTGCGCACCACTTGTCCGGCCACTTCCTTCAAGGCCAGTTCGCGCAGTTGGAGGATCTTATCGGGCTGGAAGAAGTTGTTCAGCGCCGTCTCCACTTTCGCCGGATCATAGATCTTTCCTTCTCGGAGGCGGGTGATCAGGTCTTCTGCGGAAAGATCAATGTTCACTACATCATCTGCGTGGCGAAGAAAAGTGTCTGGCACGCGTTCCGAAACATCAACGCCAGTGATCCGCTTCACTTCTTCGGTGATGCTTTCAATATGCTGGATGTTGACTGCCGTGACCACATTTATCCCTGCGGAAATAAGCTCCATAACATCCTGCCAGCGCTTGGAGTGCTTGCTGCCGGGAATGTTGGTATGCGCTAGCTCATCCACGATCACCCATTCCGGTGCAAGTAACAAGGTGGCATTCAGGTCGAATTCCTTCATGCGCTTCCCTTTGTAGAAGGTTTCCCGAAGCGGTATGACCGGCAGCCCGGCAAGCAAGGCGTGTGTCTCTGATCGGCCGTGTGTTTCCACAAAACCGATCTGCACATTAATACCAGCGGCCAGCATGTTGTGCGCCTCCTGCAGCATGCGGTAGGTCTTTCCCACGCCGGCGCTCATGCCCATATACACTTTCAACCTACCCCGGTTGGAGGTAGGCCGAAGCAGTGGGTCTGTGCCGAAGGAAGTGATCACGGTATGGAGAAGGATATGCTGGAGGTGAAGAAAGTGTTGTTCGTGGTGGCGGTACCATCGGCATCCACGAAGATCTTGTCCTCGCTGTTCAGGCTGCGGGCCTCGATGCGCCAAAGTACGTTCGGGCTTACCCAATGGTCGAAGTTGAGCGAGTAACCCAAGGTGGTGAATCCGTTCGGCGTACCTGTTGCGATGATCACGCCTTTCTCGTCCTGGTAGTACTCCACGCGGGCGGCCAGGTAGCTCTTTTCGCCCAGCTTGTATCGGGGTATCAGGATCGGGGTGATCCACGTGCTGCTGCTATCCCCACTGACCGCTTGCTCCATGCCGATGTCGCAGCCCACTATCACACCGAAGCGTTCGGTGATCTGCAGCTGTGCGTATAGGTTGTTGAAGATGCGGGGTTGGCTCACGGTATCCGGCTTGTCGTTACCCACGAAGGTGCTCCAATTGAGCGTGGTGTTGCCGTTCGGCTTGTAGGTGAGTTGTGTGCCGAAGGCGGGCGTATTGTTGCCGTCAACACGAGCGATGCGTTGCCAGCCGTTCAGCAATAGGCCGCTGGCATACCACTTCCCGTTGTCGCTCGTGTAGCTCACGCGTGCGCCAGCCTCGTAGTAGGGCGTGTTGTCCGCCAGTATGCTTCGTGTCAGGTTCCAGCAATCCTTGCCGATGGCGCTCTCGAAGCCGATGTGGCTGGGAAGGACACCCGCGTCGAGCCAAAGGTTCTTCTTGCTGCTCAGCTTCACTCCGGCATTGGCCTCGAATACGCTGCGCAGTAGTTCCGGCTCAGCGGCCATGTTGTATTGCGCATAGGTACCCGCCATCAGGGCGAAGTTGCCGCGAACGTTGTTCTTCGCGTAGGCCATTTTGATCATGCCCATGTTCAGGTTCACCTCGTTGTGGCGGTTGAAACTGTAGAAGAACCCGGGCCGCAGGTGGTTGTCCGGCTGTGCCATGTCGTAACTGTAATACGCTTCGGCATAGGCACTGATGGTGATGGCACTGTCGAGTTGTTGTGCGTTCGCCGTGACGACAAGACCAAGGGTAGGGAGGAGGAGGAGTTGTTTCATTTGGAGGCGGCGTCCAGCGCCAGGTTCAGTTGAAGTACGTTCACGGTGGTTGGGCCAAAGAGACCGAGCAAAGGCGCGTCGGTATGCTCATCGATGAGTTTCAGTACAACGCCAGTTTCCATTCCACGCGCATTAGCGACGCGCTGTGCCTGCACCTGAGCGCCTTGCACGCTCACGTGTGGATCGAGTCCGCTGCCGCTGACAGTGACCAGTTCACTTGGGATGTCACTCTTGGCAACACCGGGGTTGTGTACGATGAACGTATCGATCCTCGCTTGCACGGTGGCGAGGTATTCCGGGTTCGTCGCTCCCTTATTGCTGGCACCGGAACCGGCCGCGTTGTAGCCCACTGTGCTCGGGCGGCTCCAGAAGTAATTGTCCTGCGTGAAGGACTGTGCGAGGTTGGTGTAGTACACGTGGCCGTCGTGCTCAACGGTTTCAGCATTGCCACCGTTGGGCGTCAGTTTCGCGATCCCGATCAACGCAAAGGTATACACGCCACTGAAGAAGACAAGGCAGATCAGCGTAAGCTTCACTGCGGGAAGGAGGTTCTGTTTCATGGTCTGTCATGCCGGGCTTGACCCGGCATCGCGTTTTTGGATCAGATGAAGAATGACACTGCGAGGTCGATGACCTTGATGCCGATGAAGGGCACGATAAGTCCACCGAGTCCGTAGATCAAGAGATTTCTACGCAGTAGAGCAGATGCCCCGATCGGTTTGTAGGCTACTCCGCGTAGTGCTAATGGGATCAGCGCAGGAATGATCAGCGCATTGAAGATCACTGCGCTTAGGATCGCGCTTTCCGGGCTGTGCAGGCGCATGATGTTCAGCGCACCCAAAGCAGGTATGCTGGCCATGAATAGTGCGGGGACGATGGCGAAATACTTGGCCACATCGTTCGCTATACTGAAGGTAGTTAGTGTACCACGGGTCATTAGCAACTGCTTGCCGATCTCCACCACCTCGATGAGTTTTGTTGGGTCGTTGTCCAGATCCACCATGTTACCGGCTTCCTTGGCGGCCTGTGTTCCGCTGTTCATGGCCACTCCTACATCTGCTTGTGCTAGTGCGGGCGCATCGTTCGTTCCGTCGCCCATCATCGCGACCAAACGTCCGCTCTGTTGTTCCTTCTTGATATAGGCCATCTTGTCCTCGGGCGTAGCTTCTGCAATGAAGTCGTCCACACCAGCTTTCTCGGCGATGTACTTTGCGGTCAGCGGATTGTCGCCGGTCACCATCACCGTCTTCACACCCATTTTCCGCAGTCGTTCGAAACGCTCGCGTATGCCGGGCTTAATGATGTCCTGGAGTTCGATGCAACCCGTGATCCGATCATTCTCGGCAACCACGAGTGGCGTACCGCCGTTCTCGGCGATGCGCTTCACTTCTGCTTCAACTTCCGCAGGAACGGCGAGCCCGGCTTGCAAGGTCAACTTACGCAGTGCGTCCTGTGCACCTTTGCGGATGCGCTGTCCGTTCGGCAGGTCCACACCGCTGGTGCGGGTCTGGGCGGTGAATGGGATCAATGCAGCACCTTGCAGCGAAAGACCTTTGGTAACATCCGCACCAGCGAGTTCCAAAATGCTCTTGCCTTCTGCTGTATCATCTGCGATCGAACTGAGCGCGCATGAACGGATGAAAGCTGAACGATCCACGCCCGGGGCCGGGAAGAAGGCCGTTGCCTTCCGGTTGCCGATGGTGATGGTGCCGGTCTTGTCCAGCAAGAGCACATCGATGTCGCCCGCAGTTTCCACTGCCTTGCCGCTTTTGCTGATCACATTGGCGCGCAGCGCACGGTCCATGCCCGCGATGCCGATGGCGCTGAGCAGGCCACCGATCGTGGTGGGGATCAAGCAAACGAACAAGGAGATCAACGCTGCGATGCTGACCGTTGCGTTCGCATAGCCTGCGAAGGGTTGCAACGTGACGCACACGATGATGAAGATGAGCGTAAAGCCGGCGAGCAGGATCGTCAGAGCGATCTCGTTCGGTGTCTTCTGGCGGCTCGCGCCTTCCACCAAAGCGATCATGCGGTCCAGGAAACTGCTGCCGGGTTCGCCGGTCACTTGCACGGTGATGTGATCGCTGAGCACCCGTGTGCCACCGGTCACACTGCTGCGGTCGCCGCCGCCTTCACGGATCACCGGCGCACTCTCTCCGGTGATCGCGCTTTCATCAATGCTCGCGAGTCCTTCGATGATCTCGCCGTCGTTGGGGATCAGGTCACCGGCTTCGCAGTAGAAGAGGTCGCCTTTGCGCAGTTCGTTGCTGCGGATCATCTTCACGCTACCATCGGCGAGCTTCAACTTGGCCGGTGTGTCCTCCCGCGTTTTGCGGAGCGAATCGGCCTGGGCCTTGCCGCGTGCCTCAGCGATGCCTTCCGCGAAATTGGCGAAGAGTAGCGTGAGCAGCAGCAGCAGGAAGATGGTGATGTTGTTGCCCAGCGAGCCTTGTGAGGCATCGCCGCTGAACAGCAACCAGAGGGAGACCACGAGCATGACCGCAGTGCCCACTTCCACAGTGAACATCACCGGGTTGCGCACCATGATCCGAGGGTCCAGTTTCACGAACGACTGTTTTATGGCCTCCATGACCAGGTCGCGCTGGAAGAGGGAGGTGGGTTGTTGGTTTTTCATGGTGATCAGAAGCTGAAGTATTCGGCGATGGGGCCCAGGGCAAGTGCTGGGAAGAATGAGAGCGCGGCCACGATGGCGATCACGCCGAAGACCATCATGCCGAAGGTGCCTGTGTCCGTCTTCAAGGTGCCTGCGCTTTCGGGAATGAACCTCTTCTCGGCAAGCAGCCCGGCGATGGCCAACGGCCCGATGATCGGCAGGAAGCGGGAGAGGATCAGGACGATGCCCGTGCTGATGTTCCACCACGGTGTATTGTCACCGAGGCCCTCGAAGCCACTGCCGTTGTTGGCCGCGGCGCTGGTGTATTCGTAGAGCATTTCGCTGAAGCCATGCGCCCCGGGATTGTTCAGCCACGCATAGGAGGGGTCATGCGTGATGCCGTATGCGGCCAGTGCAGTGCCGGCGAGGATCATCAGCGGATGCAGGAGGGCGACGATCAGTGCGATCTTCATCTCGCGTGCTTCGATCTTCTTGCCCATGAACTCGGGTGTGCGGCCCACCATCAACCCGCTGATGAACACCGCGAGGATGATGAACACGAATACATTGAGTATGCCCACGCCCACGCCGCCGTAGAATGCATTGGTCATCATGGCGAGCAGTTCGTTCATGCCGCTCAGGGGCATGGAGCTGTCGTGCATGGAGTTCACCGATCCCGTGCTGATCACGGTGGTCACAATGCTCCAGAATCCAGAGGCTGCAGCGCCCAGGCGCATTTCCTTTCCCTCCATGGCACCGCTGCTCTGGCTTATTCCCAGTGCATCGATCGCCGGGCTTCCGTTCATCTCCATCACGATGTTCGGAATGGCCAGAGCGAGGAAGCCGGCGGTCATCACGCCGAACACCATCCAAGCGAACTTTCTCCGCTTCAAATAGAAGCCCAGCGCGAAGACCATCCCGAAGGGAATGATCAGCTGGCTCACCATCTCCACCATGTTGGAGAAGTAGGAGGGATTCTCAAGCGGGTGAGCACTGTTGGTTCCGTAGTAACCGCCGCCGTTCGTTCCCAAGTGCTTGATGGCCACGAAGCCCGCGACCGGACCACGGGAAACATCCACGCTATCTCCTTGCAAAGTGACAATGCTGTCTTTCCCCAAAGCGGTCTGTGGTGTTCCGCTGAACATCAGCAGTACTGCCACGATGATCGACAATGGTAGCAGCACGCGGGTAAGGCTTTTCAAGAAATAATCATAGAAGTTGCCAAGCTTTTCGCTTGTACGCTCCCTCAGTGCGTTGAAGACCATCGCGGCTGCAGCCATGCCCGTGGCAGCGCTAACGAACTGCAGGAACATCATCCCGAAGATCTGGCTGAAGTAGGTTGCTCCGGTTTCACCACTGTAATGTTGCAGGTTGCAATTCACTACGAAACTGATGGCCGTGTTGAACGCGAGGTCGGCGCTCATGCTAGGATTTCCGTCCGGATTCCAAGGCAACCAACTCTGGTTCATCAGCACGAACATCGTCCAGAGGAACCAGATCATATTGATCGTAAGCAGCGCTCTCAAGTGCTCTTTCCAATTCATCTCGCGCTTAGAGTCGATACCGGAAAGGCGGAAGAAGAAACGTTCGATCGGACCCATCACAGGGTCCAACAACGAGCGTTCACCGCCATACACACGGGCGATGTACCGGCCCAATGGAATGGCCAGCACCAGTGAGCCGAAGAACATGGCCAGTATGCCGAAGAGTTCAGTGTTCAGCATAGGTTCAGAATTTTTCTGGTTTCACCAGCACATAACACATGTAGGCGAAGAGGAGGAAGGCAATGATCAGAAGGAATATCATCGGAGTTAGATCTTTTCAAACCATTGAATAGAGCGAAAAAGGAGCCCGAAGCACAGAAGGCCACAGACGATCAAGAGGAGGGTCATCATTTTGTTATTTTGTTAAGTGTCATTTAGAGTTCTGAACTTGGATCACGTTATTGTAATGTGAGGCGGTGTTCATTAGGGTGACTTGGTATTGAAATGCATCATGTCAGGTGATGTGTTGTGTCAACAATTGTTCAAGTAGGAGGATGCCGGACGGTGATCGCATTTATGATCGTGTCCACGCCATGGCGAAGTAGATGCCGGATCCCCTCGGATATTGGATCAAGCACTACTGGCGAGGCTTTGCATCGTTCGATCGCTTTGTTGAAGGATCGATTACCCTACCGAAATGGAAGGGTATGATGCAGGAATGGGAGGCGTGAAGATGGCCACGTTCCGATAATGAACTTTTGGACGCACGGAAGAGTTGGCAGTTGCTTACGACAACAGTTGAATTGGCACGCTTTCTGGAGAGAGCCGCGACAAACACTATGTACAATGACACCGAAGAAATTAATGACCATTGCGATGATCTTGGCGGCAGGGACCACTGCGATGATGTTGCGTTCCGCTCCTAGAAGCCGAGCTGCCGCCACTTCCAAACCCGATGAGGTAAAAGCAAGTAGTGATCCGTTCGCTGAGATGATCCAAGAAGGCGACGGTCTGCTGGCGCAGTGGAAGGCTGAGGCGGCAGAAATTATGCGGAAGAAAAGCAGAGCTTAGACTCCTTCGGTCATAGGTATCCGGTCTTTTTCTCGCTGTACTGATGTGCCATCATAGGTATGATGTTGCGATCACCAGAAGTAGCATAACGAGAAATGGTGATTTTAATTCGGACAGGAACAGTTCGAAGCGCTGTTCGATCTTGTCGCCGACCATGAGATGGTCGATTTTTCCGGGAAGGAACGGATCTCGCAGACCCATTCTTGCAACGCGCAATATGTTCTTCCTGCCAGATCATCATGGTGAAGCTTGGCCATTTACTAAGCGATCAAAGCATCCATGCTACGTCCGAGTATTAGTGTAGAACCCGAGGGTTATTTAGTTAGCTATCCGCAACTTACCTTAACCGCCGATGCCCTCAAATCCCTTCTCCTTCCCTGGTCTTACCGAGGCTGAGGTGAGTGTTGCGCGAACGCGCCACGGACGGAATACCATTGCGGAAAGAACACAAGGAAATTTCTGGCCTGCGGTGAGGGGTGCGGTGATGGAACCGATGTTCCTGCTGCTACTGGCCACGAGCATCATCTACTTTGCGTTGGGTGAACGCACCGAAGCCTATTTCATGGCGGGCGCGATCGTTCTTGTTTCGACGATCAGCATTTATCAGGACTCGCGGAGTCGCAGAGCGCTCGACGCACTGCGGGCATTCAGCGAAGCACAAGCCACGGTGATACGTAACAACGCTGTGTTGAAAGTGCCTGTCGAGGATGTTGTGGTCGGCGATCTGGTCGTAGCAGAAGAAGGCAGTTTGCTCGCGGCAGATGGAGTGATCGTGCAGAGCAACGATTTCAGTGTGAATGAATCGATCCTCACGGGTGAAGCGTTCGCGATAGCGCGCAACATGGATGATCCGGAACTGGCCAAGGTGAGCAAAGGCACACAGGTTGTTTCCGGGCTTGCGGTGTACCGCGTTTCAGCGGTTGGAAAAGGCACACAGTTGGGCAAGATCAGTACGTCCCTCGAAGCAATCGAAGTGCCGCCGACACCGCTCCAAGAACAGATCACACGGTTCGTTCGCAACATGGCCATTGTGGGCGTAGTGGTGTTCCTCGCCGTATGGGTCGTGGCGTATTCGCGCAGCGGATCGCTATTGGATAGCTTGCTCACTGGACTCACCTTGGCGATGTCCATTCTGCCGGAAGAGATCCCTGTTGCATTTGCTACGTTCTTGGCATTGGGTGCATGGCGCTTGGCCAAACAAGGTGTTATCGTGAAGCGCTCCACCACGGTGGAAACATTGGGTTCGGCCACCGTCATCTGCACTGATAAGACCGGTACCATTACCGAGAACCGGATGACGTTGGCGCAGATCTTCGTGCAAGCGAATGGACGTACAATGGCCGCGGAAGCATGGCGCGAAGCAGAGGCTCAGCGGGTGATCGAGATCGCGATGTGGGCAAGTGAGCCCGTTCCGTTCGACCCCATGGAAGTGGCGCTGCATAAGGTCTACAAGGATACCTCACAACGTGATCGCCGGCCGGAATTCCACATGGCGCATGAGTATCCGCTTGGTGGCAAACCACCGATGATGACACACGTGTTCGCGAACAGTGCTGGCGAACGGATCATCGCCTGCAAGGGTGCACCGGAACGAGTGTTGCGCCAGTCATCGTTGAGTGATCCGGAGAAGAACGCAGTACTTGCACAAGTTGAGGCATTGGCGGGGCAAGGATTGCGTGTGCTTGGTGTTGCCCAAGCGAAGTTCTCCGGAGATGCGTATCCGAAGGATCAAGAGGAATTCAGGCTGGACTTCCTTGGGCTGGTAGCGTTCAATGATCCACCGAAAGCAAACATTAGTGGCGTGTTCCAACAGTTCTACACCGCGGGCATCCAAGTGAAGATCATCACCGGCGACAACGCGCTCACCACCGCTGCCATTGCAAAACAGACCGGCTTCCGTGGAGCTGAAAAGACCATGAACGGCGATGAAATGATGCTGTTGGATGATGCCGATCTGCGCAAGGTGGTGCACGACACGAACATCTTCACGCGCATGTTCCCCGAGGCGAAACTGCGGATCATTAAAGCCTTGCAAGCAGAAGGCCATGTGGTTGCAATGACCGGTGATGGAGTGAACGATGGACCTGCGTTAAAAGCCGCGCACATCGGTATCGCTATGGGCAAGCGGGGTAGTGAACTCGCCAAGGAAGCAGCGTCGTTGATCCTCGTGAACGATGATCTGGGCAACATGGTGGAGGCCGTTGCGTTGGGCCGCAAGATCTATAGCAATCTGAAAAAAGCAATACAGTATATCATCTCCATCCATATCCCCATCATCCTCACTGTATCATTGCCGTTGTTCCTAGGGTGGATCTATCCCAACATTTTCACTCCGTTACATGTGATCTTCTTGGAACTGATCATGGGTCCTACGTGCAGTATCGTTTACGAGAACGAACCACTTGAAAAGGACGGCATGTTGCGATCACCGCGCCCCCTCAGCCTCACCTTCCTCACGTGGAAGGATCTTTCCATCAGTATCTGGCAGGGACTGGTGATCACGCTAGGCACACTGGGCGCATATCAGATCTCTGTGCAACAAGGCTATCATGAGGAACTGGTCCGGACCATGGTCTTCAGCACATTGGTCATAGCGAACATCGGGCTCACACTGGTAAACCGTTCATTCACTGCTTCGCTTTTCACGAGCTATGGCAATAGCAATTTGCTGCTGCGTGGCATGTTGCTGCTCACTATCGGCTTGTTGGTCGCGATGCTTTATATACCAGTGATCCGTTCCTTCTTCCATTTGGCTTCGCCAACGCTAACACAGCTTGGCCTATCTGCGGTGATCGGTCTGGCTTCCGTGTTGTGGTTCGAAGTATACAAATGGATCAAGCGACGTTCGATCTCAGCAGTGAAGTGATCTTGTTGTGACTATTGCCGACCAGGATCACTAGTAGCTCGTGCAAGATCGTGCATCTTTCATTTTACACAGGTCATGCACGAGAGATGCACTGACGATGATGCTCCAAGAACTTATCATAGTGATGTCGCGTAATGTTATGACCTGACATGAATGTGATAACGCTCTCCATTACCTGTAGCAGCGAAGCATGGGGGTAATAAAGAGCGTGATAGCTGCTGTGTTGGTTAGCTAATACGATATGACCCTATCGTCTTAGCTAACCAACAATTATTTCGCAAGTCGTAGGCGCACTCCTCCAACAATATGGAGATAGTTCACTTTCGGATTGGTTGTCAAATTCGGACGATTGAACTCGTCGAACTCTTTGGTCAAGGCCACGTCGTAACCAGCTTCCAGGAACAGGAAACTGAACTCAAGACCCGCTCCAAACCCTACGTACCATTGGCTGGAACTGGTCTGCACATCCAGATTATTATTGTTCAGGTCAGCACTTAGGTTGAACAGCGCAGTTGGCCCTGCCATAACATAAGCGTTGATCGGTGGATCATCCGTAGGGTCAAGAAAGTTCACACCTAGCATTATCGGGACACTCAAATAGCGCGATGTATACTTAAATTCGGTAGGTGTGATCCCCGTCGTATCCGCAAAACTGTAATTCAAGTTGCGCACCATAAAATTGATGCCGGGTTTCACGAAGACACGATTGCCAAGTAGCACATCAGCACCGAACTGGTAGCCGGCTCGACCCGCCCATTTATCAGTTCCGGTTTCTTTGATGTTGGATCCATTGTACCCCGCTGAAAAGCGGATCTCTTGGGCGGTGCTGCTCAGTGAAGTGATGAGCAGTATCGGTAAAATGTATTTGTAAGGTTTCATGGTTTATCGGTTTTAGTTGTTGTAAGTTTCTTAGGTGTTGTCTCTTGTAAGCCTTGTAGCAATTGGACTTTGAACTAACCCACGTAAAAGGACGAAAGCCTCTTTATGTTATTCACTTAGGTACAAAGATGTTGGTCGAGTTACGTGATCCGTGATATTGGGACGGCGTAAGTTTTAATATGCGTCAACGCCTCTAAAAGAACCATGCCGTATTCAGGCTTTGTCGAAAAGTGTTGGTAACACTAGTTATACTTCGTAATTCTCGATCTCATAACCTGCGCGCAAGGGAAATCCATTACCGGGATCGGGGAATAAATTCTCAACTTCCTATGGGTGTTTGATGCTATGGAACCAAGCTTCAGGGTAACTTAGTTACGAATCAGCAGATCGGGATGTGAAACACCCTCACCAACAGCACCCTGAATGAACAATAAACGGCTCTTTCATTTACTTTCTGATATTTCCCAATTTGCCTGTTAAGAATTTTTCATTCATATTTTTCTCTAGTTAATATGATAGAAATGGAGGGATGGCTAACCCTTTGAAATGTTTATCATTTCTTGTGACCAGACCCAATGTGCGAAATGGTTTGATCCGTACCTTTAGCACATGCAGATACAGATCAACACCGATAAGAACATCGAAGGCTCTGAAGCCTTTGCTGAGCATGTACGTAACGTAGTAGAGAAGAGCTTGAGCCACTTCGCGGAACGCATTACCCGAGTGGAAGTACACGTACAGGATATGAACGCCGACAAGACCGGACCCAATGACCATAGCTGCACGATGGAAGCACGCCCGAATGGAATGGATCCCGTTGCTGCAACATATAAACCATCGAACAATCATCAAGCTGTAGAAGGTGCCGCACAAAGTCTTTCGAATTTGCTGCGCACCCGTTTCGGAAAATTGAATGATCACAAGTTGAAAGCGAAAGTTCCGTTCGTGGAGGACGCGGATCGAGAGTGATCTCGCATATCGGATCGATCAATTATACCAACACGACTTGGGTTGATGTTGATCGATATCTTATCGAATGTCGCGTGTTGTTCTTAGAAAGAAAGTTGTGCTCGAGTCTGTTTTCAGTAAGATGGAAGTACTTCTTTATAATAGTCTGCTGGATCAACGCCACCGCAGTTCCAGCGCGGCACCTTCCGCTACGTTATCCCAACTGTTCAGGAGCGTAACGTAGGTCTGAAGCATGTGCGTGATCACCGCATCGGTAAGACCTTTGGGTACGCGGGAAAGTTCCGCCTCAACGCTTGCACCAAAATCGCTTTGGGCCACCGCGCCATTGCTCAAACCCTGCAAGGTGCGTGTAAGCACCTCTGCCTCCATGGAGCCAGCAGGTAGGCTAGGGATCACCGCCGGATCACCGAGTTGTTGAATGCTGTACCCTTCGTTGATCAGTCCGAAAAAACCTTGATCCAACCGCAATTCACTTTCCACAACGAAATGCGCCAAGTCGTGTTCGGGAAGCGAAGGTCCCACTGCGCTTTGCGTGAATGAACCATCGCGCCGTGTGCAGATCAATCGGTGGCCACCGTGTTCTTTTTGAAAGCGGATGCGCATGGTGTAAAAATAGGTGGGGTTAGCGGCTAGACAACGGGCAGTTCCATTCGACATGGCCTAATGCACGCTGGCCGTCCTCAATACTGTGCATCTGTCGGGAGATGATGTGAATGGGTTGGAAGGATTCGTTCATGGAGGCTTCTGGGGCACGGTCGTTAATTATTTCCCAGCGTTGAATGCATCGGTTTCCATCTACGTTCTGGAGCGGGACAAGCGCGGCATTCGGAAAGAGCTGATGGAAAAGATCTTTGGGTTTTTGAGCGAATGATGGGGTCTTATCGGCTCAATACGAACTTTGAACGTACCGGTTACCGCCAAAACCTACCGCGCAATGACCAGCTTTGCCGTGCCGTTCGGGAGCAGATCAAAGCGAATGAAGTACGTTCCATTCGGCAATTCTTCCACGGAAATGGGTTCTCCGGTAAACGCGGTTCCATTTCGTATTGTGCGTCCATCTGCATTGTGCAGCGAGTAGCGTTGCGGTTCGTTGTAGGGTAGTTCCAGGACAAAGTGTTGTGCTGCGGGGTTCGGGAAAATGTAAAGTGATCGCGGGTTTGGATCTGCACTCGTCCCAGTGGAGATGTTCGTGCAAGCAGGCCAGTAACCTGCAAGTACTTCATTGGTATGTGCATTCACGCTGTCGATATCAGCACCAATGTCGGTGCCGTCCGATGCCCCACCAGCGTATGGACTGGAAGCAAGCAAGTGATAATTGTTGGTGCTGATGTCTGCGAAACCAACAGCACTTGGTTGTGTCGGGAACCAATGGAACGGAGGGTATTGGTTCGGATTTCCGGAGGCACCACCTGCTACGCCCACGATCACATTGTGCGTGAACGTTGATCCGGGGAAGTAGGTATTGATGGTCGCGTTACCACATCCCGATCCGGTGCCACATACGCCATAGGCACCGTAACCCACGATGTTATCAGCGAAGGTGAGCGCCACCATGGGCGCGCCGGCGGCGCTGGTGGTGGTGCCGGTATTGAGGTCGGTGTTGTGTTTTATGGTGACGTGCTCTGCGCCGTTCAGGAACTGGTACATCTTGTTGACATTGCTGATCGCGTAAGAAAGGTTGTGCTCGATGAGGATGCGTGTGCTCACCGGGTTCGGCAGCTGATCGTCGTGCCCACTGATGTTGAAGCCACCATCGCTGTTGATCAACTGATTGTGGCACCAAGTAACATCTGTGACACGGTTGTTCATCGCAGCGCCGCTTTCCGTACGCGGTGTGAACACGATGGCGAAGCCGCTTTGGCAATGCGCCCAGTTGTTCTCAAAAATATTGCCTTCCACCCAAACACGTTGCGCGTTCTTTAGTTCGAAGAGGTTCTTGATGCACCACGGCGTGCCTTCGTAATTGGGGTCGCTGATGCGCCAACTCGGTGGTTTGAAAAAGTGATTGTTGCGGATCTCGATATCGGATGGGATGAGGTCGGTGATCGTCGCGAGTGCCCCGCCGAACATGACGTTCTCGCCACTTCCTTCCAAGTGGTTATTCACGATCTTGAAGGGACCGGGACCGTTCCATCCGGCAATGGCCTGTGCATCCTGTCCGTTGGCCTTGCAATCACTGATCCAGCAATTGATCACGGCGGAACTGGCGCTGTTCAAGCGGATGCCACGCTTGGTGCCAAGGATCGGATCGCCATGAATGTACAGCCGATCGAACACGATATCGTGCGGCACATTTGCGACCGATGTTTCCGCACTACCCGCAACGATGATGTCATAACTGTAACCAACGGTCCGCACTTCCAGATCCATCACGCGGTAGTGGTGTGCACCGCTTGCGAAGATCAAGGCGGATTGGTTCACGGGCGCTTGGATCTTGGCCAGTAGCGCAGCGTAAGATGGGTCGATGCGATGGTCCTCATCCGGCAATTGAGCGTCGGAGATGTTCGTGCGGATGATGATCCATTCATCACCGACCTTCGCGGGAAGGGTGTACGGACCACTGTAGTTGTGTCCGCTCTGAAGCAGAATCGTGGTGCCCGGTAGCGCGTTGTCGATCGCCGATTGTAGTTGCGGATTGGTGTAGTCGCAACCACTTGAACATACGGTGACGGTGTTCGAGTTGGTCGGCATGCATGTGTTCAGCCAGATCTGCGGAGGGTCGGGTAGAACTTGCGCGCATGCGGCGGGTCCTAACAAGAGCAGGAGAAGAGTTGATCGACGCATCAGTGCAATAAGTTGCATTGGCAAAAGTAGGATAGGCCGGTGGTGCGTATGCACTAAATGGTGGCGCTAGCGAACCTTTTATCTACTTGGGTGTATTTTAACCCAATGCGACTACTTATCATAATGTCCTTATTCTTCTTGCCTGATAGCGCATGTGGTCAGTCAGATCTGTGCTCATATCGTTACAACTATGCCTTCATCGAGGACAGCAAGGACCTCATTCCGCTGCAAGGAAGCTACACGGTAGAGTACCTCGCTCGCGGCCAATGGTGGAGCTATACCGACCCGCGCATACCGGTGAATTATCCCGGAAAGCCGATGCAATTGAAGTCGTTGATCACCGTGAATGGAACTTCGATCAAAGCGGTTGAGGTCGGATGGAATTACACCACCACGGACAACAAACTGCGCGTGGTGCGCGGTGTGGATACCATGATCGTTGACCTTGCTGGCAATGGCGATATCGAAGAACGGATGTTGGCCCGCACGGCGCGTGTGGGTGTTCCTCCTCGTCCGCCGGTGTTGCTTCCGTTCCGGAATGGCTGGTTCGTTCTTGCCCAGTTGAATGATCCGATCAACGCGCAACTGACCGAACAGTTCGACGCCCTGTGGATGGCACAGCGTACGGAAGTGATGGCACTGTATGACACAGCGCGTTACGAATTTTCGTTGATCATGAACTTCTCACGCATTGGTCCACTGGAGATCCCTATTATGCGCGATCCGAATTACGCCAACCACCTTTTGCATTTCCCGGCAAGCGGCCCGGATACGCATTTCGAACTGTCTAGACAGGATACCCTCGGTGTCGCGGAAAGCAACATCAGTTTGCGTGTGGACATGCCAACGGACGGAGAGACCGATAAGTGGGTGGATGTTACCGATCTGCCATATGGCAGGTACAGCACGTACTTGAAATGGAAGGATCAACAGAGTTTGTTCTACTTGACCTTTGGATGGTGATGCTGCGAAATGTATTCAACTTGGTAGGCGGAAAGATCGCGCGGAAGTGTGCATTCGTTCTGCTGTTCCTTCCGTTCCTGCTACACGCACAACCAGGCGGTCCGGATCTCACCTTTCTCATGGTGCACAACGCGAACGGTAGGCCAATGAAGGGACCGTATGTGGAGAATGCCATGCTGCGCGAAGCAGCGCGCACGAAGACAACGGAGCCGTGGTCGGTAGAGATCCACTTCACGGTTGCTGAAGGATATCCGTACGGTCCGGAGAATCCGGGCGATCACAAGCAGTGGTCGCTGGCCGGGACCGAGATGCCTGCACCGGGCAGGGATCGGAAGGTTTTCAGCATCATCGACTGTTGGTGTACCGATCTCCATATACAGGTGATCCAAGCTGATCGGATCATGCGGATCGATCTGCCGGATGCACCTGCTGATCGTTGGGCCTTGGTGCAACGCGTGATGGTGCGTTCCGGTGACCACCCTTCACCCGAAGTATTCCGTTTTCGTGTTGGTCGATACACCTATGCTGAGTTGGCGGACGACCCGGCGTTCGACAAGTTGGAGCAACGTATCGCAGATGGGCTCGGTCATGCCCGGGATACGGACTACCGGCGACAATTATCGGAGCAGGAGAAATACTATAATGAACAACTCCAGGTGGTGCCATCGGAATCGCAGTCGCCAGGGCTGGCCGAGATCGGAACGTACGAGCAAGAGATCGCCGCACGACCTGCGCTGAAGGTGTTGGAGATCGAACAACAACATGCCGACACCATCTGGCTCCAGATTACTGGTGGTGTGATACTCGACGGTGGCTGCGCGAGCTGGATGCCCCAGTTCAGTATCGAAATGCTGACCGATGGTAGTTGGGTGGAACGACATCCATTTCCCGTGGCACAGATGGATTGCGGCATGCCTTGGGCAGAGTGAAATGAACGCATCGTGATGCTTCACCCATTGCGTTGGTGGGTGTCCGCGAATTCGCCACAAGGCAAAAAGGAATTGTTGCCGGGTAGATACCGCTTGGTGCTGTTAGGTGCGAATGGGGAGTTGGTGCGGACAGCAACTTTTGTGATATCCACCGATATGTGACCCTCGGCCTAGGATGTAAAACCGGACCTAACCTACAGCTTCGTGATCTCTTTCTCCGTTACCCACTTGTCCTTGAACAAGGTGTTGTCGTATTTGATGTGGTATTTGTTCTCGCCCACTTCGATCACGGTAGCAGGTTCAGGTACCATGCCGTATTCCACTTCCACTTTGTCGCCCACATTGAATTTGGTAAGGGGCGAAGAGGGAGCAGGAGTTGCAGCAGTTTTAAAGTTACGCAGGCGATCCACTGTTACCCATTCATCGAAGCTATCTGACCAGCCTTCATAGGTGATGAAGTATTTGTCCCCTTCAGCTTTGAGGATCTTTCCCGGATACCAGGCACCGGCGGATTCGATCTCTACGGTCTCGTTCACTTTCTGGGCTTGCATGGTGGTGATGCCCAAGGTGCATAATGCTAGAATTGTCAAAAATTGTTTCATGGTGGGGTTGTTTTTTGTTTCGGAACTTTCCAAACACAGTGCCAAAATAGTTCAATGCGGAATTTGAACTGCGATCTGCATCACGGGTTGTAGAAAAATCTTCGTTCACGACTATACGCTGGTCCATGCCAAGACAGTTACACCATGTCATGTTTGGGGTAAGGACCGGTTGTTCAAACTGATAATTTCTAAGCACATTGACAGGTCACGGCAGCTGTTCAAATAGGATGTTCGTTGGCACCGTACCTCCGATATTCACTAAGATCCGGTCGCGGTCGTTGCTTGTCCCGGTATATTTCACAAGACCGTCCATATTAACATCATCGCGGTAATAGCCGCCAAGTGTGTTCGTAGGTATTACACCACCGACACGTTGCAGGATCAGGTCCCTGTCGTTGTTCGTTCCGGTGTATTTGAGATCACCATCGCTGCGGCAATCACCAGCCCAGAGCACTCGCCGTGTTCCGACAGTAGCTTGCGCATTGGTGCCGTATGTAGCAGTTGTCGTAACGCTGAAATCTACCGTTGTGGTTACCGCACTTAGCGAGCGTCCAGTATTGGTCATTGTTCCCAAATCACTGCCGTCCGGAACAATAGAACGGACCGGATAATTTTGCACTGCTAAAATAGGAAAGGGACCCCTGATTGCGTCGCGGATCCCTTTCCATAATTAATGGTACCATGGGCAAAATTAAGGCAAAG
>Ga0209170_1000042_pt1 | contig 92383 bp, 74 predicted proteins | sample KloWWTKNB14_bulk_FD_187178 | JGI IMG/M metagenome (GOLD analysis project Ga0209170, IMG submission 187178) | Active sludge microbial communities from Klosterneuburg, Austria, studying microevolution and ecology of nitrifiers - Klosterneuburg... | ecosystem: Engineered > WWTP > Aerobic digester >...
ACCCATAAGTCTCTTAGGGCTTTAACCCTAGCTGCGGAGTTGGTTCACCCCTGGCTTGGCTCAGTTCTCTTCAGTGATCTATCGACATCTAAGAAAATAGTTCCTTAGTGACGATGCAATACTAGAGCCTGCATAGGGTTAGTGGTCAAGTGGGCGTGAAGGCTCCGCGGCATCTTAATACGTTTGACCATCCGCCTTCAGAACCACAATACTTTCCCTTAGTGCTGGAACTTCCGTCGAATGTGCTTCATGATTCCAATGTTGGCCTGAGCTACGTAAACGGCGAATGACCTGTACTTCCTGCGTAAGCCAACCTACCTTTTCAGCGATGTCCGCGAGGATAAAATCCACGGGGATTACCACTCCGGCATATGCGGAGGTGCCAACGGCAATTTTTAGGACCGCATCTGGTTTTGCTCTGTTCCGAAGGTTCTTCAATAGTCCGGCCATGTCTTCAAAGTAGGCTTGAATCATATTGGGGATGTTCGGATTCCAAAGTTGCTCCTTGCGCACAACTAACTCTTTGTATGCTTTTGCATAGTTGATACCGAAGTCGTCATTAAATGGCTTCGCCCAGGCTGCTTGCACATGCGACCGGACCGTTTGGAGCCGAATATTCATCAAGTCTGCGTTAGTGCGAACAAAACCGCCCAAGAAAAGCTCCGGCCTATAGACATCTGTGTAGTCGAAGGAGTTCAAGTAAGGCGGTGATGTGACACAGAGGTCGAACTTTCGTATATCCCTGTGTGTACTGAGCCGCCGCGCATCCATGCGCTCAACACTGGACTTGGAACCAGATATTGGGGCTGCTACTACGTCCTCCTTCATCATAGCAATGTATGCCTCGTATGCGCTGAGAAAAGAGGACGCATTGAATGACCGATAGTTGTCCATGCGCTTGTACCGGAGGCATTTGCCATCAGGATACGCATTACAATTATCCATGGCTGCCTTCATAAGCGCCAAACGGCTTAACGATCGCTCAGGACGTGCGAAACGTTTGGTGGAATCCCAGCCTCCCATGAAGGATCGAAGTACGGACCTGTTGAATAGCCATTTACTCTTGCCTCCAGCTTGTGAGAAGGTGGAATAGGACTCAAGCGAAGTCTTCAGAGGCTGTCGAATGCCCTTGACCGTCCACTCAAACGCGTTTGAAAGGATACGGGGCGTTGATTGTTCAAGTTTGGCCTGACCAACAAAAGCGAGGAACGGATTTACTTCAAAGGCAAGGCACTCAACTCCACTTAAAGCATATTGCAGAGGACTAGTGCCGGAACCGCTGAAAGGCTCTATGGCGAAAATCCCATTCCGTGGTGTGTGATCGACCTCTGAAAGTGCGTCCGTAATTAGAGAAGCACTGAAGCCCTCCTTAATTGGGTACCATCGATGACGAGGCAACACCATGTTATCTACGGCATTGGTAATTGAGCGAACTGCATGTTTTGGCATACTTAGGCTTCTAAGAAAAGGCGGATTGGTTTTTCAAAGTCACTTCTTGTGGAATGGTAATCTGGGTTATAGGTGATTTCGCGTGTCGCAAAATGACATTGCTGTTTAGCTGTTAGTGATTTGGTGCTCGCCTTTACTCCATGGCGGCGACAGTCAAAAACAACGAGATAACCCAACGTGTCCGAAGCAGGACTATTTCGCTTGTGATTGTCAAGGTAATTCGCAAGTTGCTCTGCACCTTTATTTGCACGTGATTCGCCATAGTTGGCAGTGAATCTTGCACCATCACCACTACGGGATTTACCAATCCACTTAATTTCAATAAGTGCCTCTCTCGTAGACATCTGGGCTGTTAACTTGATGTCAATCGGATGGCTTTCATCGATATTTTGTTCGGGGCGAACCCAATAGTCATCAAAGCGCATACAACAGCGCAGGTAATGGCTAAGAGAGGTACGTAGCCGGTGTTCTGGTCCTGGCCCGAACCAGAAGCGTCTATCTGGATCTTGCCAAGCTTCCCGCAAAGTTGGGCATGTAGAGTGGCGAGCTAGGCTATGCCCGTAATCCAGCAGGGCTTCGCGCAGGTCATCAAAATGATGAAGCAGGAACTGACTTGGTGCCCCAGGTAGGAATTTGTCAACAGTCAGGCATTGTTCGCCAATCCGAAACTCCTCGACCTCTTGAACTAAACTGTAAACAATAGCGTCGGTCTGGTTTTGAAGGGGTGAGTTTACATTCCCTTTCCAAAGAAATGCAGTTCCGTCTGGTCTTATCTCAATTGCTGCCAAATCGAGTACGCCGTTGATGGTTTTACCATTGAGAATTCGTTCGGCTTGGACAAGGCGCTTCTCATCAAGTTCCGAATGAATTCCTATTGGGGCAAAGACAGTGAGTTGCGTTTTTCGATTAACACGGCAGAACTGGCCTTGAATGCGAAGAAAGTTCAAGAGCTGTTTAAGCCGTGTGACACCCTCTTCACCAAACACCTCTTGAGCCTTTATTAATGGCTGATTCGCCAATGCGCGATGCATGACGTCTGTATCAATTTTCCTAGTTGCTATGCTCATGTGTTCGGCCTATGGTAAGCAAGTATTCAAGCCAAGCGGAGAGTGGGAGGGAAAGGTCACTACCTTGATAGGGTAGCAGTTCCCTGATTTCCCCAAATGTATCATGGAGTCTATCTACGATTGGATCACTGAACAACCAAGCTGTTTGGGCGTGTCGCTTAATAAATGCAAGTGCGGGCTCGTAAGCAAAAGCTTCACGGATGACACTCGGTGTGAACAAGAGCAAGCAATCCGCTGCTCCGTTGAGGTAGGCTAACCTTTCTTGATTGATAGTGTGTTCCTTCCAAATACCTAGGTTGGTTTGTCCATCAGAAGTAATCTGTAGTAATTCTCCATGATCCGTGATGTCACCTATACGTATACAGTAATCCAGTGCATCATCAAGGTTTTTCGAGAACGGCAAGCCTGATGGAGTGGAGCTAAATTCATATTCCCAATCTGAAACTGGTTTGCCTCCGTACAATGACAGCAGGCAGCTTGCGTAGGCAAGTAGGTGTAACTCTGATCTTGAGAAGCCCCTAACCGTTTGTGTCAGTCGTGAACCCAGTAGGAGCGAGTCAAAGTATGCTTGCGGACTGGTCATATATTTCTGGAGTGTGCGAGTGCATCCAGCGCATTCAAGCGATTCTCAAATTCTGCTTCATGCTTCTCTTGCACTTCAGACAGTTCGCGCCACTTATACAGGCGATGGAGTCCAAACCCGAGACTCGATTGCTTCGCAATCTCGGTGAGAAGTTCAGAAGTGTTGATGTTGGCTGTCATGAAGACAGGGTGTCCGTCATTGGCGAATTCAGCCACCATTTGTCCGGCTTGTGACTCATAAGCTAGATCAAGACTGCCTTCTGGTGTATCTATGTAAAGGGGAGCTTTGATGGTATCTGATGAAACGTAGTTAGCTAGCGCCATTCTTAGTGCAATGTCGATGAAGAAGCGCTGACTTTCGGAGAGGTCATGCTCCGCATGTCGCTGTGTCTTCTTCACTGTTAGCGCCAGAGTAACACTCTTATCGCGCGTTTCGAGTTGGATATCTAAGTCGACACCCAGAAAGAGATTGGCTAAAGTGTTAAACTTAGGAACAAAGTCTTCCTGAATATTCAGGTATTCTTGCTCTAGCTTTTTTTGTATTTGCTTGTAAGCTTTAGAAGCTTCGGCACTTTTACTCTTCTGCTTCAAACGCTCCTTATCGATTTCGGCAATAGTTTTCTCATATGCTGCAATGACTTGATCATGATTAGCGTCCACCGGTCTGCCTCGGTTAACAACATCTCGATTTTGCTCTTCAAAGGCGTCAAGCTCTGTTTGCACAGTTTCAAGTGAACGTACGCGTATGTCATTTTCGACATCAAGCTGAGTGATAAGGAGCACACTGGAATCGACACGCTTTTTCTGTTCGGCCAGTTCCTTATCAAGCTCTTTAAGGCGCTGGTGCACAGCTGCCGGAATGGTAGCCCGGTCAGTTGCAGCTTTGCACAGTGGACAAGTATGCTCCGCAATAGCCTTTTTTACAGGCTCTACAACTGCGATGCCCTCAGTACCGCAAATAGCACATTTGTGCTCAATTAGTGCGAGCTGGATTGCGGGTGCGTTCTCTACTGAGTGCTTTGCCGTCACGCGTTCGCTGAACTCGCGTTGGTAGTCGTTTCGAATGACGGAAGCTCGTGCAGCGCCTTCAGCAAGCGCGAGTTTGGCATCGCGCAATTTGGTTTGAATTATATCGACCTCATTTGATCGTTCTTTCACTCGGTCAAGGAGTGTCTCAAATTCTTCATATGTGCTTGCCTCATCGTCTACAAGTTCATTCCCGCTGAGTACCTGTCTGAGGCTGTCAAGCCGATCTTTTTGCTGTGTCATGTTCCAGCGCAGATTTCGAACCCTTGAATCCGCCTTTTCCATTTCACGTCTCAGTCTTTCCGCATCTGCCCGCTGTTCATTATCAATTCCTACAAACAGAAGCAAGCAGGTTTCTAGAACTTTCGGATCCCAAAACAATAAATGACGTCGTTCATCAAAAGTGAGCACGAATGATTGGATGAAGACAAACTCCTTGAACGTTGAGAGTCCGATGTGCTGAGTTAATACGGCCTGATAATTTGCCTCCCGGTCTTCGGGTGTCATCTCATCAAAGTGCCTGGCATCGTTTGTAATGACAAGTGACCGCAGCGCATCAGGTTCATCGAATCCTCGAATTAGCGTAATTGTTCGATCTCCGATTGTGAGTTCAAGTTCGATTTCTGCAATGTCACGGTCCTCAGGCTGTACACGCCCTTGAAAGTAGTCCTTGGAGAATCTTGAAATATCTCGGTAGTAATCATCAACGGATACGAACTTTTGTCCTGGGCGTGGAACAACTCCTGTTAGGCCGTAATTGATGATTTGGAAAAATGTAGATTTCCCAAGACCATTGGCCCCTGCAAGGCATGTCGTTCCAGGTTGGATTGAAAATTCAATGTGGTCCTGAAGATTGTACAGCGAGAAGTGTGACAGTCGGATCCGGCGCACAATAGGGAAGTTAAGATGCCTCATGCTTGGTGATTAGATTGATATTAACCTACTCAATCCTTAGTGTCGATTTGGAATTTGAATAACGCGCGTTCCTTAGCGTTAGGGATTGAGGCGGAAAGCCAGTAGGCGAGGAGGAACGACGAGTGTAGTTTTGCAGTGGAAAGAGTGCCTCAGAATGAATTTGAGCATGTACCCGCCCAAAGAAACAACAATCCTCACGTTCGCCATCATTTCTGATCCAACTTCCTAACCATCGTCAAAATAGTAGCAATGGCAATCGTCTCCCCAGTTTCATCCACAACATCAACAAGGAACTTCACCCCGGGTCGAGGCCCGGGGCAGGCTCTTAAATGAATCATTCTTGGTCGAGCTTTCTTACCATGGTCAGGATGGTTGCTATTGCGACAGTTTCTCCTGTTTCGTCTACGACGTCGACCAAGAATTTGACGATTCCTGATGCCACATCCGCACCCTTCGGAGAATCTTCCGTTAGCACTTTCTTCTCCTGATCCACTTTCTCCTTTACGGTGAACTTAACCTGGATCGTGGAGCCCGGATAAACAGGTTTTGTAAAGCGCGCTTCTTCGATGCCGTAGTTGAGTAGTACAGGTCCTTTAGGTGGGTCTACGAAGAGACCCGCTGCTCGCGATAGGATAAAGTAACCGTGTGCCACGCGACCGGTGAAGACAGTTCCGTCGAGGGCGTTCTCGTCCATGTGGGCGTAGAACTTGTCGCCGCTGAGGTCTGCGAAGTTGTTGATGTCATCCAACGTTACCAAGTGCTTGTCGGTGATCACAGTGTCGCCGATGTTCAGCTCTTCGAAATGCATGCGGAAGGTGTGCTTCGGCGTGATGTTCTGTTTCGCACCTTGCTGGTACTGTTGTGTCAACGCAGTGATCGTTGTCGGTGATCCTTGGATGGCGGTGCGTTGCAGGTAGTGCAATACACCACGCTTGCCGCCCATCTCTTCACCACCACCTGCACGTCCGGGGCCGCCGTGTACCAATGTTGCGAGCGGTGATCCGTGTCCGGTGTTCTCCTTGGCCATGTCGCGGTTGATCACCAGCATACGTCCGTGGTGACTTGCTGCACCCCACACGAATTGCTGTGCTGCTTTATCGTCGTACGTCGCAATACTCGCGCAGAGACTGCCTTTGCCGAGTTTGGTAAGTGCTACCGCTTCTTCGATATCGGTGTAGGGCATCAATGTGCTTACCGGTCCAAAGGCTTCGATGTTGTGGCACTGTTGGTTCTTCCATGGATCTTTGTTCAGTAGTAGGATCGGACTCATGAATGCACCTTTCTCGGAATCGGCACCGGTCACGTCCACGCTGTTGGGGTCGCCGTACACCAGCTCGCTGCCTTTCATTAATTCGGCGAGGTTATCGCGCACTTCGTTGCGTTGTGTTTGTCCGGCAAGAGCTCCCATGCGCACACCTTCTGCGCGCGGATCACCGATCACTGTTCCGCCCAAGCGTTTGCCCAATGCGATCTGCACATCCTCTACCAAGTTCTCTGGAACCATAATGCGTCGCGCACCGGTGCAGCGTTGGCCGCACTTCAACGTCATTTCCTTTCCCACTTCTTTAATGAAGAGCGAGAACTCTTCGGTATCCGGTGTGGCATCAGGGCCAAGCACAATGCTGTTCAAGCTATCGGCCTCCATGTTGAAGGGCACACTTTCGGCAATGATCTGCTTGTGCGCTTTCAGCATGCGTCCGGTGGTTGCACTTCCGGTGAAGGTCACCACATCTTGGCTCTCCACATGATCCAAAAGATCACCGGCGCTGCCTACGATCAATTGGATGGCGCCTTCAGGTAAGATGCCTGAGGCGACTATCGCCTTCACCATCGCTTCCGTCAAATAACTGGTAACGGTAGCGGGTTTCACCACCGCTGGCATTCCAGCCATCCAGTTCACGGCGCATTTTTCCAGCATCCCCCAGATCGGGAAATTGAACGCATTGATGTGTACTGCAACACCTTCCTTCGGCACCATGATGTGGTGGCCCATGAAGCTGCCGCCTTTGCTCGTGAGTACAGGAGGTCCATCCACATAGAACGGCATATTGCCGAGCTGTTTGCGCAAGCTCGCATTGGCAAAAACGTTTCCGATCCCGCCTTCAATATCCACCCAACTATCAGCCTTGGTCGCACCGGTGCGGTAACTGATCTGGTAGAACTCCTCCTTGCGATCCATCAAATACATGGCGAGTGCTTTCAGCATTCTGCCGCGTTCCGGGAAGGTCATTTTGCGCAGCGTTGGTCCACCGGTTTCGCGTGCGTAGTTCAGCATCGCGCCAAAATCCAGACCACCGCTACTGGTTGTTGCGATGAGTTCGCCGGTGCTGGCGTCCGTGAGTTCGGTTTGTTTTCCGGATCCTTTCACCCAGGTTCCAGCGATATAATTTTCGAGTTGCATAGGGGCGAAGTTCGAGAATTATGTGCTCAAGGTTGGCTTAACTTTATAATTGAGCCTTGTGAATTGTGTCTTGTTTCTTCCGCGTAGCGGCATCCCAATAGCAGGCTGCGTAAAAGTTCACCGCACGAACACCTTCCCCTTCATAACCGTTCCCTCGATGTCGATGAGGGTCCAGAACATTAGTCCGGCAGGGCTGGCGACATACTCAGTTGAACTGTTGATCCGATCCTTGGAATGCATTCTTCCTTGCAGATCGAACAGGGTGAGCGTGCCTCCTCCTTGTACACCATGCACCTCAACCACTCCAGGCGCACCAGCTATCACAGTGTACTGCGATCCCGGATCTTGATCATCCACATTGACCGCGAAATTGAACGTGAAGTTTGCGGTATCGGTATTGCCACAGGGGTCATTGTAGATATGCGTGGCGAAGTACGTATCCGATGTCGGGAACGTGAACGTGGCCGTTGCAGTAGTGAACGATTCGCCATTGGTACAGGTCCAGAGGTGCGTGCCTTGCCCGTAGTGGATCAGGGTGATGAAGTCGGGTCCATTGATGAAGCCATCGAGTAGGGCATTGGTTCCATTCGGTTCGTCGAGATTCCAAGTGCCAATATCATCTAGAACCGTGGCGCTGGCTATACTGCGAAGGATCGCCGCCGTCTCCGGTAGAAGTGTTGAATTGAATGTTGCGTCAACACAACTTACTTGGAAAAAGGTGCAATAGAACACGCATGCCGCGAGGTAGGTGCCTTCCACGGAAGGATGGGATCCATCAGCATCGTACAGGTTGATGAGCGGGTACGTATCGCGCACTTGTTTCCACGCTGCCCCGACGGGTGCGGTGTGTGCATCGTTCCAAGTGGCGAGTGACACATAGTTGTTCCTCAATGCCTGTTGCATACCGTTGTAAGTACACATGAAAGGGAAGGCGGCACAATTGTCGGGATCGCCGTTCTGCCTGCCCCAGGTCATGTAAAAGACGGGATAGGTGCATTCGTAATTCTCTTCGATCGTCGCCATCAGCTGGATCGCGGCGATCTCCGTAGTGGTGACATCCGCAGGCAATGCACCCAATTGACTTTGTTCCTGCATCACCACGAAATCCCACGAGTTCGACTCTATCGCTGTGATCGTAGGCGCATACGTGGAATGTTGGAACAACGTGTACCCGCCTGGTGCCGAACTCGCAACGGTAATGTCCTCCCCTAGGGAGAGGGCAAGTTGCTGCGTCATACTCGGCAGGTCGTTCACATACGTGTAGCTATTGCCGATGAAGAGAACCGAGGTCTGCCCATGGACGTGCAATACGGAAAGGATCAGGAGGATAAAAAGACCGCGCATTGTGTAAAAATAGCGCATCGTACCAACATGTTGACCCAACCATAGGATCATGCATCGCGTAGTGCGCGAGTGATTACAGCTTGAGAAACTCGCTGCGCAGCGCAAATAATGGATAACCGCGTTGAAGAAGCGCGAGATCATAATGTGAAGGCTCTTTCTTTTTTCAATTAGTTCGTTGGATGCGTTCATGTGAATGCGAGCTTACATTGCAAGTTGCAAGAACCAACAGTTCCGATCACTGCTTATTGTCAGGATTTATGTAACGGCGACACCGCAAGGTTCGAAAGGCGATTCACAGTAATGCTGAGTATCATCATCCCCACATACAGTGAAGAAGGCTACATCGGAAGAACGTTGATCGCGCTTCGCAGTTGCGCGGGCATTGAACAGTGCGAAGTGTTGGTAGTGGATGGAGGTAGCACCGATGGCACGGTGCGAGAAGTAGAAGGATTGGGTATTCCTGTAGTGCATTCACTCAAGGGGCGCGCTGTGCAGATGAATGCCGGAGCTGCCAACGCATTGGGTGATACGTTCTACTTTCTACATGCCGAAAGCGTTCCACCGCCGGACTTTGTTGCTGAGATCTCTGTCGCACTTGCGGAAGGTGCGGCGGCCGGATGTTTCCGCTTGGGCTTCGACCATGACCATTGGTTCTTACGTTTCAACTGTTGGTTCACGCGCTTTGATGTGAATGCATTCCGCTATGGAGATCAAAGCCTTTTTGTTACTAAGGAAGCTTTTGATCGGATCGGAGGTTTTAAGGAAGAACTGATCGTTTTTGAGGACAACGACATTGTTTGTCGCTTAAAACAAAAGGGTCGTTTTCGAGTGCTAAGTGGGATTGTGCGTACCAGTGCGCGCAAGTATGTTCTGAATGGCGTTCACCGAATGCAGTGGATATTTTATTACATGTTCTTGCTCTACAAAATGGGTTGTTCGCAGGATAGGCTCGTTCGCAGCTATCGGCGTTTGATCAAGCAGGATAAAATTTGAACGGGTTGTGAATACATCCATGAGCGAGAATTGTACAGTTGATTGCTGATCTAGATCCTGTGATATGGCCTCCTTTCTTCTTTTTAGTTGAGGTGTTTTCGAAAAGCTATTAAGATGGATAGCATTGAATGGAAGACGCTGACTACTTGCATCCGAACAGAACTAACTTCGAATGACCACACGTGGTGTGATCCTACCGGTTATGTAATGCACGTGACAAAGTTCATGATCGATCATCATCTTTGAGGGCAAATTGGCCTTGATCGTGTCAGTACCAGTATTTCCCACCACATTAGTGCGTTTGCGTCTTACCCAACTCCGCCGGGCTTATCCCGGATGGTGGGTCGTGCTCTTGGCGATTGCAATTATCGCGATACCGATCGTCGTGGAAAAGTTGGTAGTGAGCGATTCCAACATGCGCTATTATTTGAGTGGTGCATTTCTATTGGCCGTGGTTGGCTGGCACCAGCGTCGACCTGACCTCCGATTCGTTCGCAAGCATATCGCACAACCGAATGGATCGTTGATGCTCGAGTATCTGTTGTTGGCGTTGCCGGTCATGATCGGTTTTGGGATGGCAAACGCTTGGGTTGAAGTTGGTGCTGTATTGTTCGGCATGATCGCACTTGTCTTCATGCCGGTCATGGATCCTGTAGGAACCCATATGCGTTGGTTGCGTTCCCGCATTCCTGCTTTGTTGTTCGAAATGAAGGCGGGGCTGCAGCGCACATATCCGTTCGCATTTGTGATCTGGGTTTTGGCACTAGCGTTCTGTTGGTTACCGGCATTGCCCTTGTTCCTAACATGGGTCCTTACAATGATCATGGCCTCGCAGTTCGAAGAGTGCGAATCGCGCGCAATGCTCTTGGTCACTGCATCGGATGCGCGGAGTATCTTGAATAAGAAGATCGCGGGTTCATTGAAGATCATGTTGCTGATCATGGCTCCGGTATTGATCGCAGCAACGATCGCGCGTCCGGAGTGGTGGTGGATCCATGGCCTGTTCGGACTTGGTCAATTGAGTGTGATCGCGTTGGCGGTGATCCTCAAGTACAAAGAATACATTCCCAATGAGCGGCTCACCGCGAATGGCGCGACCATTGCCATTGGTGCAGTGTTCGCATTGTTGCCGGGTCTTTTTTTGTTGCCGCTTTTAATGGCGCTTACCGATCGACGTAAAGCGCTCGAGAACCTCGATCTATATTTTCATGCTACAGATCACTGACCTCACACGCTCGTACGGCGAGAAGGAAGTTCTTTCCATTCCGTCATTCGGTTTCGTGACCGGAGAAGTCCATGGAATTGTAGGTTTGAACGGATCCGGAAAGACAACGTTCTTGAACGCGTTATATGGTTTTGGAAGATCGAAGAACGCGCGAGTGATATATGAGAACATGCCGATGGATCATACCAACACCGCATTCTTGGAAGCGGAGAATTATTTCTATCCGGGTATTACTGGTCATGAGTACTTGGCGTTGTTCCAAGGAAAAGATACCACTACGACGATCGATGGCGTTAACGAACTGTTGGAAGTTCCATTGGACGAATTGATCTCAACCTACAGCACAGGAATGCGGAAGAAACTTGCATTGCTAGGGATCTTGAAGTTGGATCGTCCCGTCTTACTGTTGGACGAACCAATGAATGGTTTGGATCTGGCAGCGGTGCGTGTGTTGGAAGCCATCGTTCGCAAGTTGGTGGAGCACGAGAGAACAGTGTTCATCACTTCGCATGTTCTTGGACCATTGATCGCGATATGTAAGCAGATCCATTTGCTACAGGACGGAATGTTCTTACGCACCTTTGAGCAGAGAGAAATGGATCAATTGGAAGCAGCCTTGTTCGCCGATCTGGATAAGCGGACCGAAGAGACAATAGGACGGGTAATGTGATCGCGGATCACGCTTCGCTACAGTACTAAAAAAGTCGGTCATCGCTTGTCGTACACGGGGTGTAAACACAAGGTCCGCTTAAGAGCTCATATTTTAGTTGGTCCTACCCATGGATGTGCCATGCACTCTATGAAATGCATAGATCAATTCATCTTCGATCTTCCCATGCTTGATGAAGGTTCCCGTAAGGCGCGCTTCAAGAATAAATCCGGCTTTTTCCAACACACGTTGTGAAGCGGTGTTGCTTCCGAAGGGGCGGGCATAGATCCGATCGATATGAGGAAACTCCAAAAATGCCCGAGCAGTGGCTTGTTGAATGGCCAACGTCATGATGCCTTTGCCACGGAACGGTGCACCGATCCAATAACCAAGTTCCGCATTGCGGCGGTATACATCGTCGTCCGGATGGATGCCCACAGCGCCCACAGCAATTCCGTTCACGGAGATCGCCAAGAACAGTTGCGGATCATGTGCCATGAAGCGCTCAAGGAACCGATGGCCATCGCTCGGTGTGAAGGGGTAAGGGAATGCATCCATCATGTTGTCGGCAACGGTGCGATCGTTCGCGTACTGGACAAGCGAAACAAGGTCACCAGCTTGCCAAGGGCGGAGGATGAATTCCATAGGTGCGCTAGATCGGTGGCAATTTTGTTCCGCACTTGCGGCAGAACTTGGCATCTTTGAGGTGGTCCGTGGCATGGCAATACGTGCATTTCCTAGGGATCTCACTGCCCATCCGCATCATCTCGGCGCTCATGATGGCCGTAGGAACAGCAATGGTGCCGTAACCGAGGATCATAACAACTGAGGCGAGCGCTTGGCCTAGAGCAGTTTGCGGTGCAATATCTCCAAAGCCTACAGTGGTAAGTGTTACTATGGCCCAATAGATACTTCGGGGAATGCTGGTGAAACCTGCATCCGGTGTTTCCACCATGTAGATCAACGTTCCGAAAATGACGGCGATGGTGAGAACGGCGAGCACGAAGACGGTGATCTTGCGGCGGCTTGCTTGGAAGGCCTTCACCATCACATTGGCCTCTGAGACGAAGCGAGCCAATTTGAGCACCCGGAAGATACGAAGCAGGCGCAGAGCGCGGATCACCATCAGCGTATGTGCCCCGCCGATCAAAAGGCCGATGTACGTTGGGAGGATGGAAAGCAGGTCGACTATGCCGAAGAAACTCTTGGCATAGTTCATGGGACGTTTAATGCTCCACAGCCGGAGACCATATTCGACGGTGAACAAGGTAGTGAAACCAAGCTCCGCCATGTAAAGCCAATGTCCATATTTTAACTTGATCTCAACAACACTCTCCAACATCACCAGCAGAACGCTGATCACAATGGCTATCAAAAGGATCACATCGAACAGTTTACCGGCCGGGGTGTCCGTTCCGAATATGATCTGGAAAACACGTCGGCGTAAAGGGCTGTGCGGAGGATGATGGTTATCCATGGAACAAAAGAAGCAAAGTTGATCGAGCAAGATAACCGTTAGTACCGGTCATTCTGAACAATTGTGCTATGTCCTCAAATGATCAACCTCACTCCGCCAAGATCCGCAACACGGTAAGTGAATCGATCACTGGGTGAACTGATGAACATGAAGTTCTTGGGGATATCCCAATCCGCACTGAGCGAGTCCACTAATTCCGGCCCGAATACGCCATGCATTGAAATGAATTCGATCTTAATGTCGGGGTATGCACGATCCAGTACGTCCAGGTCGCTGAGGAATGTTTCGGAGACCGTATCCCCTTCTTTCAGTACCGTGACGACCTTCAGTTTCTTGGTGATCTCGTTCTCCTCGACATACATCATTACGTGGTTCAATGTTGCCACGTCATCCCCCTTGGTGAAGTACACGAACTCCTGATCTGTAAGCTGGCGGATGGTCCTGGAAAGCCGAAGCCTGCTGAGCGTGGCAACATGATGCATCGTATCGAGGAAGCTGGATACCACCACCATCAGGTATTCCAGGATCACATTGCGCTTAAGGAAAACGAACGTGAGCAGGAATGTGGGAATGAAATATTGGAGGAAAACGACCAGATGTTCCGGGTGTAAGCGCACATTTCCATAGAGCGCAGAGACAACAGCCAACATAGCAATGAATACCACGAAAGCTTTAGCGGTCTCTGGTCTAGGCAATCTCGCACGCTTGATCTTCAGTAGGAAATTTCCGTATGCGAAGAAGGCCATTACGATCAGGAATGATATCGTGTAAACGCCTGCCAACGCACCAATTTCACCATTGGTGATCAATAGCACGCTAACGCAGAGTAAAAAGAACAAGATCAGGATCCTCGGCGAGCTGCCACGTTTGGTTTCCTTCAGAAGTATTTGCGGAAGCACACGGTCCAGTGTCATGCGTTTCATGAGACCACTAACTCCAACGAAGCTGGTAAGTACAGCACCGCAAAGAACAAGGACCGCATCAACGGAGATCAATGTGCTTAGCCATTGGCCGCCGATCTCGTTACCCATGAATGATAATAGCGCTTCCTTATTTTCTCCAACAGTGGCCAAGGGCAGAACGAATATGGCGAGTAGGGCCATGAGCGGATTGATCACGGTAACTGCGATCCACATATTGCGTAACGTTTTACGGAATACCCCCGGCGCTTGCTCCTCCACGAAGTTGGCGGAGCTTTCGAACCCACTGACACCTAACATGGCGGTGCTGAAACCGAAGAACAGAGCGGCTGCCATGCCACCCATGGGAATGGGGGCATCAAAGTTCATCATGCCTATCGATATTCCGTTGTTCGCTACGAATACGCCACCAAGGACCAATAGAAGGCCCATGGATGATAGATGAACAATGAAGATGATGACCGCCACAATGGATGACTCACCAATACCGGCAATGGTAAGCAGGAGAAAGAACGCAAGTACGATCAATGTGGCGATGATAATGGGCAAAGAATGGATCATGCTATGCAAGTAGTGCATGGCTTCGGAGGCACTGATAACGGCGGTTGCCATATAGCTCAGTATGGTTAGGCATGCTGCCATAGTGGCACTGGTCTTGTTAGTGGTATTTAGCAGCACATTATAGGCGCCGCCGTTGAGCGGTAAGGCACCAACCACTTCACCGTATATTTTTCGGAATAGAAAGAGCACACCGGCAACGAGTGCCAAGGCTACGAATGCCCAAGGTCCAGCATATCCGATCGTAAGTGCGCTCACATATAGGCAGCTACTGGTAATGTCGTTACCACAGATCGCTGTGGCAGGAAGTTGTCCAAGTTTCGTCGGACTATGCATTCGGTGATGGAGTTAAGTAGCGCAGGTGGTGTTGCGGAATTAGGATCACAGTACCATTGGCTCCTGATCTTCCCTGAATGGCAAAATGGACATCACTCGTTCCTTCCGGGAATAGAGTAACCATGCACCGGTCAAGATCAATAGGGCACCGAAAGAAGGGCTCAAGGCCACGGAATAGTTAGCTGGTTTCAATTGCAACATCACGCTATATAATGAAGCCCGGTCAATGAACTGAAAAAATATGGAATTTCAGACGAACAAAGTGGTGTAACGGAGATGATCGGAACGTTACTCCGATGCAGCGTGCAAATATGCAACCGAAATGAACATCTTGAGTACCATTAAAATGAAGAAGACCAATGCAAAGCGGCTGGGAACTTGGTATCACATTGATCTATGTTGTTACGGGATCCTTAGTTCTAGTACAGGACTCTACCATAGGGTGGGTAGCGAAAAAATAGTACTTTGATCGGATGTAAAGCCGGTACTATCGAATTCAGTAGTGGTTGTTGCTAAGAACCGCTGATCTTCGCTGCCCGGAGAACGAGTCATGAACTGGATCAACCGCATATTAGCATACCTCCGTTTAGGAGCCGACGCTGAGGAGCCGAGCAAGGCAATGAAGTCCATTGAGAACAACGCGAAGTTCAATGGTACCAATATGTTGATCCTGGTGTTCGCGATCATCATTGCATCCGTAGGATTGAACGTGAATTCTGCTGCGGTGGTAATTGGTGCGATGCTCATTTCACCGCTAATGGGGCCGATCGTTGCGGTGGGTGCCGGGCTTGGTGTAATGGACCTATTGCTGGTAAGAAGATCATTGAAGAATCTAGGGTTCGCGGTCGGGGCAAGTTTGATCACCTCCACGCTTTACTTCATGGTGAGTCCATTGAGCGAAGCACATTCAGAGATACTTGCGCGTACCACACCCACGATCTGGGACGTACTTATTGCATTGGCCGGTGGGTTCGCCGGGATCGTTGCAACAGCAAGTAAGGAAAAGAACCGTGGTAACGTTGTGCCGGGTGTGGCCATTGCTACTGCGCTAATGCCACCGCTCTGCACGGCAGGATTCGGTCTCGCACATTTGAACATGCCCTATTTTTTCGGTGCATTGTATCTGTTCACCATCAACTCGGTATTCATTAGCATTTCCGCATTGCTTACGGTACGTTGGTTAGGTTATCCATCCGTGGCCCAGAAGGATGAAAAGATATCGTCAAGGATCCGACGATACACGACATTGATCGTAATAGCGACCGTAGTGCCAAGTATCTACTTGGCCTACCGGTTGGTCGGGCAGAACGTCTATAAGACCAAAGCAGAGAAATTCATTGCTGCGGAATGCAGTATTCCTGAGAATTATTTGATGCACCAGACCGTCGATGCACCGAATAGGAATATTTCGCTGACCTATTTGGGCAATGGGATCTCAGAGGATCAGGAGGCACAGCTACGACGGCGTATGGAACCCTATGGGATCGAAGGTACCGGGTTGGAGATCCGTACGGGGCTGAGTTTGCAGGAATTGGGCGAGGAAGACAGGAAAGAGAATGAAGGAATGCGTACGCAATTGGATGAGCAACGCGCTATGTTGGCGCGTTACAATGCGTTGAATGATAGTTTGGGCCACATGACCCAATTGCATCGATCATTGATGGATGAAGCACGAGCCATGAATACGAACATTGCCTGGATCGCTATCGCGGACATGCCCGTGAAGCACAAAGCTGATAGCACGGAAACGTTCAATAAGGTTGTTTCCATCCATTTCAAAGAACCGCCGGACTCCTTGCAGATCGCAGTAGCCGACCGATGGTTGGAAGCACGCTTGCAAGGCGTTAAACATTTTACATCCATTTCCTCTGACCCGCCGAAGGCAGGAAAGAAGAAGTGAATATGAGACCAAAGACCCCGAGCATGTATCGGGTAAAATGTAGTTGAAGGAATGAGCAAGAAAATAGTTAAAGCTTCCAAGGCGCCAAAGGCAAGAAGGAAACAAGAGAAGGTGGAGATAATGCCACTGGACCTTGGTGCGTTCGAGGACTTTGCCGAAGCCATGCGGGCTTCTTACCCAGCTTGGAGTGGAGGGTACTGGAAGAAGGAGTCCATACAGCGCCTGATCTCGTTATTCCCTGCAGGGCAGTTCGGTGTATTCGTGAATGGAAAGATCGCTGGTACCGCACTTACGTTGATCATCGATATAGACAAGATGGGGCTTGACCATAACTATGTTAAGGTCACGGGCAACTACACCTTCAATACGCACGATCCCAAGGGCAATGTGTTGTATGGTATCGAGGTTTTCGTTCACCCTGAATACCGTGGCATGCGGTTGGGACGGCGGTTATATGAGGCGCGAAAGGAACTGTGTGAGCAGCTGAACCTTCGCTCGGTCATGTTCGGCGGTCGCATCCCGAATTTCCATAAGTATTCCGATAAAATGAGTCCGAAGGAATACATACAGAAGGTGAAGGAGAAAGAGATACACGACCCTGTTCTTTCATTCCAATTGGCCAATGATTTCCACGTTGTGAAATTGATGAAAGGCTATATGCCGGACGACAAGAATTCGATGGAATACGCTACATTGATGGAGTGGGATAACATCTACCAGAACGAGGAGGAGTTGGGGCGTAGTTGGTCGCGTAATGTTCGTTTGGGACTTATCCAATGGCAAATGCGCCCGTATCGTGACCTTGAGGCATTGTACAGCCAATTGGATTTTTTCATGGATGTAGTGAGCGGTTATGGAAGTGATTTTGCTGTACTGCCGGAATTATTCAATGCCCCGTTAATGGCCGCGTATGAAGGAGTGAATGAAGCCGAGGCCATCCGATTATTATCCGAACATACCTTACACATCCGTGAATACCTCTTGGGTGCTGCGGTGAAGTACAATGTAAATGTCATCTGTGGAAGCATGCCGTTATTGGAGGACGGTAAGCTTTTCAATGTAGGCTATCTGTGCCGTCGTGATGGTACTTATGAACGCTATGACAAGATCCATATCACACCGAACGAGAAACAAGCTTGGGGCATACAAGGTGGAGAAACAGTGCGGGTATTCGACACGGATTGTGGTAGGGTCGGCATATTGATATGCTACGATTGCGAGTTCCCCGAATTGGTGCGTTTACTTGCCCTGCAAGGCATGCAGATCCTGTTCGTGCCATTCTTGACCGATACGCAGAACGCATACTCCCGTGTGCGGCATTGTTCACAAGCGCGTGCTATTGAGAACGAATGCTTCGTGGCCATTGCTGGTAGTGTGGGCAATTTGCCAAGGGTAAGCAACATGGATATCCAGTACGCTCAGAGTGCTGTGTTCACGCCGTGTGATTTTGCTTTCCCGAGCACGGGGATAAAAAGTGAAGCAACGGCAAATACGGAAATGGTGCTCGTGGTGGATGTTGATCTGAGCTTGCTCAAGGATCTTCATCACCGAGGAAGTGTGCGGAATTTGAAGGATCGCAGGGAAGATGTCTACACGTTGAAGCTCAACAAATAGATCCACCGGCACAGTTCATTTCTGGCTCAATACCACTTGGATGATCACATTGCGCTCACTCAAGGAATGCAACTTGCGCGATAGTTCTTCGCCAAGGCCTTTGGTCACGATCTTGTCCTGTGGTACACCGGCCTCAACCAATTGACGGGCTACTTCATCTGCTCGGAACTGGGATAAACGCAAATTGTAACTGGCATCACCGGCTTGGTCCGAATGTCCGGTAACCAGCACATGACCGTAAGTGGAGCCACTGATGGTTTTGCCCACCATCGTAATACGCTCTCGTTTCTCGGTGTTGATCGTGTAGGAATTGCTGCTGAAATAAACAGTATCCGATAAGGCAGTTCCCGCTCCCGCCGAGGTGTCGGTTGCTCCGTTGTTTACGTTGCTACCGGAAGTATTATCAAGTGTTGCTCCTTTGGTCCTGATGCGATCCTTTGCGACCCGAAGTGAATCGCGCAGTCCATCAACATTGCTATCCAGGTCGAGGATCCTCAGTCGAAGCACTTCTACAATACTATCATTCCCTTGTTCTTTCTGGAAGTCGATATATCGCTCCAACGTGTTGATCCGTTCAACCAGTACACCGTTCAATGCTTGTGTGTGTTGGCGGTAACGCGTGTCATTCAGCAAGCCGCTATCAGGAACAGAGGTTTTGACCGGCACGGTGATGTCAACTGGTTTTCCGTTGGCCAAACTATCGGCTAAATGCTGTAAACGTGCATTACGCTCTTCAAGTGCACTGAGACTATCCTTCAATGCTTGGTTCTGTGCATCATCACGCACGATGACCGGAACTGTTACAACACGCTCTGTTGTTCGGGTGCCCGTGTTCGTTGAATGTGCAGGTTCATTACGAACAACGGTCGGCGGTGGAGCAGTTGTACTCTGTGAATTGTTCTTTGGTGTGACGCTCCCTTCCGGCTGAGCAGGTTCTTGCTCAACTGACTTCGGCACTACTGGCTCGGGAACTGATCGGGTAGAATCCGCTTTTATCACTGCCGGTTGAGGTATTGGCACAATGACCTTTGGTTCCGGAACAGCCAATGTATCGGATAAGGGTGCGACCATCTGGTCAGCCTTTGAGCTCTTCAAACTATCGGTCGGTGCTACGGCCGGCACTAAACTGTCCTGTTCAAGTATAACACCGGAACCATCGTTAATACCATTTATTCTTACAGGCGGCTTCACGATCGAACTGTCTTTTGGAAGAGCGATGATGGTGTCCGATCTGAGTGCTTTCGGTGCTATGCTATCCAACTCCAACCGTTGTTCCGGTAACGATCTGATGCTATCATTCATAGAACGAATACTATCCGACAACATGATCTTCGCGTCGGGAATTACAGCCAGAGAATCATCCGTTTTCACCCACGTGTCGAGCATCTTATTCACTGTTGTCGTATCAAGCCCAACCACTGTATCGTTCGGGAGAATAGGGTTAACGCGTGAAAGCGTATCAACCTTTGTCGAGTCAGCAATAATGGAATTCGTCAAGAGCGTATCGGCACTGGTTGGTGTGATCGACTTCTGTATCAACGTGGTTACGACCAACGTATCCACAACGAATTTTCCGACTGTGATCTGCTCCACCACAATGTTGATGACCTTAGGTGCTTCAACCGCGGCTGGCGGTGGAGGTGGTGGAGGAATAACGGCAACGGTATCAACTCGTACCGGTGTGGTCATGCCATGATCGATATAGATCGGTGTCACTCTGTAATCATGTGAGCGCCTACCAAAGTTCCAGGACAAAGAAAGCCCTGCATAATGGTAATGATCATTATCATTCACGTTGCCCCGTGGATCCTTGTTACCGGTGGGGTTGCTTGCATAACGGTCCACGGAATTGGTGAGGTCGATCGGGTAAGCGTCATGGATATCATCCAAGTAATCCGTAAATGTCCAGTTGAAGCCATAGAACACTTCCGCGGAAAGACGATCGGATATCCGCCATTTCACGCCAAGTTTCGCAGGTACATAGATGTAGTACGGTTCGCTCGGTTTACCGTTCTCGGTTCGTCTGTAGGTCAACTCAGTGTCATACACGCCATCCTGATCGATCACTACCGCCGAAGAAGCAAAAGCAGAATTCTCACCGAGATCACGTATCGTGCCATCGCTCCAATAATTATAACGAGAACCGCTAGCGGAGTAAAGATCACCGTACACATTATACAATCCAGCACCTACGCCGAGTGAGAAGAAAGGTGCGAAGCGTGCATCGTACCGCAACAGTTTTCCGTTGTCCATTCTGAACTGGAGGCCAAGTTCGAATGTGTGTGCTTCGGTCAAGAAGTTCAATGCACGTTGCCGGTTCCCGTGATCGATATCGTTCGCGGAGAATCGTAGGAAACTGTATTGGCCATACAAAGCCGTACCGTAGCTCAACGATCGTTGATAGTTGACACCGATCATTGAAGATTTCTCGATGTCCACATCGCTGTACGACTGTTGGATGTCACCTATGTAGCGATCCACGCCGCCCATGATCCCGATCCGTGAACGGAACAGGTCTTGCTGCGCCATCCCGGAGAAGGAGAACAGCAGGGCGTTGATCAGCAGTATTCTATCTAAGTTGATCCTCATTTTCCTAGACCCAACCAAAGATTTATCTCCAAACTGGCGCCGATGAACGGACTACCGTAGATCGTGCTTTTCGTGGAACCATCGGACAGCGTGCTATCATGTTGCAACAATGCACCACCAGCATTCAGCCGTATCATGCGGAATATACGGTAGCCATAGGCCAAATAGAGTGGTCGCCCTACCAAAGGTCCGGTCACTGGTTCCCCGTATTCGTTCTCTGTATTCTGCAGGAATATTCCGGCGGAAATTGAGCTGTTACTAAGGACCTTGCAGGTCATGGACCTACGACCCAACGGAATGCTGAGACCTAAGAACGGTGCTTGACCGATGGAAAGATCGCTTGACCCGCCGCTATTGTAGATAGCTCCATAACCAGCGTTAAGCGCAATGATATTCTTCACTTTTGCTGTGGGTACATCAGCCATGACGACCCGATCACGTAAGATCATCAACTCACGCGCTGCGTATGAACGTAATTCAGAATCGACCAAGGTCTTCAGTCCATCTATTCTTTCCCGGGCGAATTCGATCTTACGATCACCTTTATCTTCTTCTTCGGATCCTTTGATGGAGAATTTGGACATGCTCAGACGTGTTGCATCCATCTTGTCCAACTTATCCTCTATGATCTGGGAGAAACCGGCGAAAGGAAGTTGGAGCCGCGTCCGGTAGTTGCTCATTCCGTTCGTCACGAGCAGGTTCATCTCTTCCATCATTTGTCGCGTTGGTTTCAAGACCTTCGTCTTGTCACGTTTTATCTCGATGTTCTCATCCAAATAGGCACCGATCGCACTTGAAAGAGCATCTGCTACAGCGGTAGCGGCATCTTCAGGTACTGGCTCGTAGAATCCAAGCACCACGGTATAGTCGCTGTTCCCGTTCAAAAGTTCATCGACGTTAATAAGGAAACGGTGATCACTGCTCCATTCCGACCGTTCCCAGCGACCTGTGTATAGCAAGCGCTTCATATCTACCCGATCGAAAAGCTGCAATTCAACTAATTGCAGACGATCGGCAACAGGCCCTGTCACCATCCATTTGGTCTCGGCGGGTAGGGGAAGACCTTCATTGAGCGCATTGCGCTCCGGGTCGAAAACAACAGACGCATGTTGCGCAGAAACAATTCCGCTAAGTCCAATAGCAGCAATAGATAGAAGTAATTTTAAGTCCATATGGTTCAAGGAATTTCACAAGTGTGTCCATTCCGCTCATGGTATCGGTAAGGCAGTTAGGCCAATGCACGAGATTACCTCGTCATGCAACGGTGCCTAACTACTACCGCTTTGTCCTAAGCGTGTTAGTAATGTACGCATTATATAGCAAATTAAAAAATTGATCCGGAACAGGGAACCGAACTCACTTCGGTCCGGCAACGATCGATCCGACCAGTAGATCAGGCTTTGATCGCTCTCTGCAAGTCATCTTCAGGAAGCGGGTCATGAAATTCGATCCTTGAATTTGAAAGGCGAGCTGGTGTTCTCTTACGCGGTGGAAATGATGTGTGTACCCCAATATGTACTAGCTGAAAAAGCACAAGGCCCGATGCGATGAACATCGGGCCTTGTGCCTATGATCTTTGTCGGATGCTAATGTGTTCCAGTAGCTGAGAATTTCGGAGTTACTCCAATATTCTGGAAAAAGAACGCCCATTTATCGGCCTGTTCAGAAATGACCATGCTCGTTGGCTTACCGGCACCATGTCCTGCGTTGGTCTCAACGCGGATCAACACAGGAGCATTGCCTTCTTGTGCTGGCTGTAGTGTGCTGATGAATTTGAAGCTGTGCGCCGGTACCACACGGTCATCATGATCTGCTGTCATCACCATCGTGGCAGGATAAGATGCAGGTTCAATATTATGCAGTGGGGAATACGCACGCAAATAGTCGAACTCCTCCTTACTGTTATCTGCATTGCCATACTCCGGCGTCCATCCGAAGCCTGCAGTGAATTTCTGGAACCGTAGCATATCCATTACTCCAACTGCCGGGAATGCAACGCTGAATAACTCGGGGCGCTGAGTGATCACAGCTCCAACGAGCAGGCCACCGTTGCTACCCCCTTCGATTGCCAATTTTTTGCTGCTCGTCCAATTGTTCTTGATCAAGTATTCCGCGGCGGCAATGAAGTCATCGAATACGTTCTGCTTTTTCTCTTTCATGCCTGCCTTATGCCAATCTTCACCATACTCGCCACCACCGCGCAAATTGGCCAAAGCGAATACGCCTCCTTGTTCCAATAGGATCATGCGGCTTGTACTGAAACTTGGGCTCAAGCTAATGTTGAATCCACCATAGGCGTAAAGCAAAGCAGGGTTCTTTCCGTTCTTTTCCAGCCCTTTCTTATGGACGATGAACATTGGCACTTTAGTACCATCCAAACTCGTGTAGAATACTTGTTCGGTCACGAATTGGTCCGGATCGAATTTAAGTTCAGGCCGGAAATACACTTCACTTTTACCTGTTGCATAATCATATTTGTAGGTCGTGCCAGGGTCGGTGAATGAAGTATAACTGTAGAACGAATAGGTGTCACCGCGCTTCCCACCGAAGCCTCCCGCAGTGCCTAGGCCGGGTAGCTCAATGACCGTCTCATTGGTGCCGTCCATATCGTAGCGCATCACGCGTGTGGTCACATCCTTCAGGTAATGGGCGAACAGTTTACCGCCACCAATGCTCACACTTTCAAGCAGCATGTCCTTGGCTGGGATGATGTTCTTCCATGCCTCTTTTTCAGGATGTGAAGGATCCACACTGACGAGCCTGTAATTCGGTGCGTCCACATCCGTCATTACAAGAAGGTGCTTACTCTTCGGATCAAAGTCGATGATGCTCGTCTTATGATCGAATCCCGTTTGCAAGGGTGTCCAAGGCGCGCCCGGCTTCGGTATGCCGCCACTGCGCAGGTCGAAGTAATACTGTTCAAATCCATCCGTTCCCGTGGAGATATATAATGTCGCGAACTCTTCGCCTTCAGTAACGCTCACTCCCATATATAGGAGTGGTTCTTCCTTGTCCTCATAGACCAGAACATCATTCTCTTGAGGCTGGCCCATGGTATGGTAGTAGACCTTTTGCCATTCATTCGATGCGCTTAGTTCGGTCCCTTTCGTAGGCTCTGGATAGCGGCTGTAGAAGAACCCGTTCTTGAACCACGCCACCCCACTGAATTTGGCCCATTTCAATACATCAGGCAGTTCTTTCATGGTCTTCAGGTCCCAAAGGATAATGTCCTGCCAATCACTTCCTGCCTTTTGCACACTAACCGCCATATACTTATCATCATTGCTGGCTCCCATCAGACCAATACTCGTGGTACCCTTTGTATCAATTTCATTCGGGTCGATGAAGACCTGATCCTCGCCATCGATCCCCTTCCTTACATAGATCACGCTTTGGTTCTGTAGACCACTGTTGCGGTACTGAAAAAATAGGTCGCCCACCTTCGTCGGTGCACTCACTTTTGGAAAGTTGAACAGTTCTTCATAACGCTGCGCAATGGAATCGCGATAGGGGATCTTATCGAGATACGCATTGGTAACGGCATTCTGTGCCTTTACCCATTCCGCGGTCTCCTTGGATGTGTCGTTCTCCAACCAGCGATAGGGGTCGGCTACGAATGTTCCGTGCAAGGTGTCACCTGCCGCTGCATCAGCACGTGTAGTGGGGTAATCGAGATCTTTTTTCACGGGTACGGATGTGTCGCTCTGTTCACATGAGACAAAGCAAAGTGTGGATAGAGGAACTACTAGGAATGAAAGGTTGCGCATGTCAATTCAGGCCGGCCAATTAGCAGGTCGAGCGCAAATGTAGAGCGTGTGGAGTTGGGTGCGGTTCCGGCTGTTCGGTACGATCAAGCACGTTTCAACTTGACGATCGGCGTAGAGACTATTTCATACACTGTGCCTGGACCGCTAGCAAGTTCCACCGTAGCATCCAATTGCTCGGCCAACGTATGGATCAGTTCCATGCCCAAGGTTTCTGGACGGGACCAGCGGCTGCGATCAGGCAGACCTATGCCGTTGTCTCCGATGCGCAAGGAAATTCCTGTTAGCTGATCACCATAGATATGCACCATGATCACACCCTCCTTTCTATCCTTGAATGCATATTTGAGCGAGTTCGAAATGATCTCGTTGATCATCAGCCCTAGTGGGATCAGCGTATCGACACTCAAAGTTGGGACTTCGATCTTAATGTCCAGATCAAGTTTCATATCGATCGTATAGGCGGCACAGATATCGCGGATCAATTGATCCAGGTAGCTGCTTACATCGATATTCGCTAAGTCCTTGCTTAAGTAAGTCTGTTCGTGTACCAGCGCCATAGCGCTAACGCGGTTCACGCATTCGTTGAACATTTCGTTCGTTCGTTCATCTTCTACCTGGTCCATTTGGAACCGGATCAGGCTCTTTACGATCTGCAGGTTGTTCTTCACGCGGTGATGGATCTCCTTTATCATTACCTCCTTCTCCTCTTTGCTCAACATGGTCTCGAGCAATTCCTTGTTCGTGCTTTCCAGATTTTGTTTTGCGGTGGCAAGTTGTTCCGAACGGGAACGGGCCTCTATCAATAATCGGTTGCTGATGCCCACCAACCAGGCGAAAACAACTGCGAACAAACAAGCCGTTATCAAAAGAAATTGTGCTTCGTTCCAACGGGCGCTTAAAGTGCCTGTATGCCGACTGATACCCTGTTCATGGACACTACGTGCAGTACGGTCCACCACTTTTTGTGCACGCTGTACCATGATCTGGAATACGGCTTCCGTCGCTCTTGCTTGGGTCACATCCATGCCTGGCTGCATGGCATCGCGATGAAGAGAGTCCGCCAAAGTGAGAACGGGGGTCAAAGAGCTGATCAATCGATCCATTCCGGGGGCATCCGAGTAAAGTTTTTGCGTCAGAACTACGTTATCATTCAGAACTTTCAACTCATTGGCCCACTTGTACTGCCGCGACTCCACATCCACACGATGGACCAATCCTAATTGATGGATCGCGTCGTTCAGCTCGGTCAGCTCATCCAACAGCCGCACTTCATGTGCGATACGGGACTGAAGTTCGCGTGAACGGGACATCAATGAAATCCCATAAACGATGAATGCAATGGATAACAAAGCAGCCACGAAGGGCCATTTGCGCCAGGAAAGGGATGAAGGTTTGAACATGTTACCGACACCTTTCAACGGAAATAAGCGAAGGTTGGTTACGCAGCGATCACTCTGATCTCCACACCAGAAACGCGATGATGAGATGACTTGATGCCCTAGCGGGTTGTTCTAACGGTTCGCGACTTAGTAACGGATCAACGGATGGCTATTCATTACCGACCCTGATCCGAGAGCAGAAATCCTGCATTACCTTGAGCACACGATCATTTGCGGACTCCTTGGCATTGCTGTATAGCTTCACTAAGTTGGAATGAGCCATCCGTATAGGAGGGTCGATGGGGGCCGTACTTATGGTAAGCAGGCCCAGATCGATCGCGGCGCGATTGGTGCCATGATTTCCCTTATGGATGAATTCCGTAACAAGGACCGTGCATTCACCGGCATGCGTATTGATCAGGATCTTATATCCGATGACCCCCATACTTTCTTCTCTCATACTAAGCTGATCGGACCTGAAGTTTACACGGGCTATGGCCTCGATGATGCCGGATTCACGATCGCTGCGGATCAATTGGGCACCCGGCTCTTTTCCGAAGGTCCATTTGTACGACTCCATCGCCTTGTCGAACAACTGAAGTGTATTCAGTGGAACGCTGACCGATCTGGTGACGGTCAATGCTACAGGAACATCCGTTGATATGGGCTGTGTGACACCAGTATAGGTGGACAATACGAATAGGAATATGGAAAGCATACGGCTCACGTGGCGTAAGTTAAAGGGGATAAGCCCAAGTGGGAGGTTACCTTTGTAGTAAAATAACATAACATTAAATGGAAAAGACCATTCAGGGCAGCCATTCTTTAAAGGTGGGTGTTTTCTATGACGGAAGCTATTATACACATGTCAGCAACTACTATAACTATGTTCATCCTCATCATCGGCGTTTACATATCGGAGGGTTGCATGACTTTGTGAAACACATGGTGGCTGAGCGTGAAGGAACCAAACCGAATCTGTGCCATATTATTGATGCTCATTTTTTTCGAGGAAGGTTCAGTGCGCGCGATGCCAATGACAAACCCAACCAATTGTACTACGATCGGGTCTTCGATGACGTTCTGATGTACAACAATGTGCAGAGTCATTATTTGCCGGTAAAGGACCAGCAAGGGCGTAAAAGGGAAAAGGGTGTTGATGTGCTCATGGCCCTTGAGACGTACGAGCTGTGCATGTTGAAGCGCTATGATGTTGTCGTACTTGTAGCGTGCGATGGAGATCATGTTCCCTTGGTTCGCAAATTGCATGCCTTAGGTTGTAAGACCATGCTAATGGGCTGGGATTATGAATACACGGATCAGGAAACAGGAGAGCAACAGACCACGAAGACCAGCACAGACCTCTGGAATGAAGTGAGTTGGCCTTTGCCCATGCACGACCTGATCGAAGAAGGACTACAAAGCGATGATCCTGTAGTTCGGGAGATGTTCGTATTGCGAGAGACCATAGCGCGTGAGTTCGATGAGGAGTCTCAAGAACCCATGACCTTTGATCCTGAGGATCGCCGAACGAGTGATGTAATGAGCTTACATAGCGGATATGGGTTCATCCGGTTCCCGGAGAATAATCTGTTCTTCATCCACGATGATCTGGTCAACGCTGAGTTCACGGATCTGCAGATAGGTGATCAAGTGGAATTCTCCGTTGCCGTCAACAATCGCGGTCAGCGTGTGGCCAGAGAGGTCAAACGGATCGTGGAAGCGTGAGTATTATCCAATATCCTTCTGTGCCAGCATTTCGAGCATCTCCTCCAACGAATCCGTATTGATAGGTTTTGTAAGGTAATCACACCCCTTCAACTTATGGATCGCTTCAATGATCTCCGGGCTGGTGCTCGCGGAAAGGAATAGGATAGGGATTGGATCTACGGCATGGATCTCCTGCGCTAGTTCCAAACCGGTCTTCGTCCCGCGTAAGTAAATGTCCATGAGGATGATGTCCGGTCTATCCTTGGCCAAAAGATCCATAGCCTGTTCAAAACTCCGTGCGGTACCAAGAACATCAAAACCCAATCGCTGGAGTTGCATGCGATAGCCAAGGGAAATAATGGCCTCGTCCTCTACGATGATGATCTTCTTCTTCATGTATCCGGGAGGTGGAATTGCAGGATAACCGTGGTAAATATAGGTGACCATGGTGAAATGGCCTTGAATGGCCTCAGTTCTGCTCAATAAGCGGTATTCGGATCGGTTCATCGGAAAGTGGCTTACAATGAACCATTTGTTCGGTGCAGTGTACGGGAGGTTGCATGTTAGCTCAACTACGGTCTTTCGCTATGCTTTCACCTCTGCAATTCCTGCAGCGGGATGCACGCCATTTCCAGATCCTCTTTCTTGGCATCTTTTTGATCTACGGCACATTGGAGTTGCAGTGGGACACTGAATGGATCCGGTATTTCACCTTGATGGGAACCTGTCTTATCGTACAGACAGTATTTATTGAATGGAAGGGTATGCCTTGGACGGCGTTGAAAAGTGCAGCAATTACCGGGCTTGGTCTCTGTTTGTTGTTCCATGCCACGAGCATTTCCACATTGGTTCTGGCAGCTTCAATTGCCATATCATCAAAGTTTCTTGTGCGTATTAAAGGCAAGCATGTTCTCAATCCTGCCAACATTGGGATCGTTGGTGCGCTTCTCCTTGCGGATGATGCTTGGGTCAGTCCTGGACAATGGGGCTCAGGTCCTGCGTTGGTTTTCCTGGTCGCTGCCGCAGGGTTGATGGTCCTACTTCGCGTAGGGCGCATTGACACTAGTGTCGCGTTCTTATTGACGTTCTCCTTGCTTGACCTGGGTAGAACAGTTCTTTACCTCGGTTGGGGCATGGATGTTTGGGCGCATCGCCTGATGAATGGGTCATTATTGCTGTTCACATTCTTCATGATCACCGACCCCATGACCACTCCGAATGCGACGAAAGCGCGCATTGTCTGGAGCATATTGATCGCGGTCATCACGTTTGCAATCAGCACGTTTGCATACATACATACCGCTCCTGTATGGGCATTGGCCGTGTTATGTTCCATTACACCGATCCTTGACCTAGCCTTCAAAGGCGAGCGCTTCAGCTGGCTACCAGGAACGAACGATAACAGCAGCACTGGATCGACCGGAACCCATGGGAGGTCCGGCGTTCCGTCAATGACCTCCAGCATAATTCCGATCAAACCATAACAGAACGACACCTACACAATGAGAACGAACCGTTTGCTTGCCATTGCTGCCATTTGTGCGGCCGGCAGCGCCTCCGCTTTCTGCGGATTCTATGTGGCCAAGGCCGATGCCACGCTTTTCAACGATCGCAGCGAGGTCATCCTTGTCCGCGATGGTCAGCGCACGATCATTACCATGAGCAACGATTTCAAAGGCAATGTGAAGGATTTCGCTATGGTGATCCCAGTGCCGACCATTCTACAACGAAACGATATCCGCATTGTGGAGCGCCGTGTTTTTGGTGCCTTGGATGCTTACAGTGCTCCACGGCTAGTGGAATATTGGGACGAAAATCCTTGCCAACGATGGGAGTATGCGGAGAACGAAATGTTGATGGATGTCATGCCGACCAAATCCACAGGAATGAGTAGGCTTTTCAAAGAAAAGGCGACCAAGGATTATGGAGTGACCATTGAAGCCCAATACAGCGTTGGGGAGTATGACATTCTGATCCTTGGAGCGAAAGAAAGCAATGGCCTTGAACAATGGCTCTTGGATAATGGCTACAAGATCCCTACGACAGCCCATGACGTACTGGATCCATACATCAAGAGCGGGTTGAAGTTCTTTGTGGTGAAGGTGGACCTTGAACGCATGCAGCAAAGCGGGTTCGAGTTTCTACGGCCGATCCAGGTCGCATTTGAAAGTGAGAAATTCATGTTGCCTATCCGATTGGGTATGGCCAATAGCAGTGGCGTGCAGGATATGATCGTTTATGCCTTTACGCGCACTGGTCGTGTAGAATGCGTGAACTACCGCACTGTGAAAGTTCCAAGCGATCGGAACATTCCCTTGTTCACCAAAGAGAAGTTCGGTCCATTCTACAAGGATCTTTTCGATCGCAACTGGAAGCAGGAAGGTAAGAATGCCATTGCCTTGGAGTATGCTTGGAACGTTACACCGAGCTGGGATGGAATGAAGTGCGATCCGTGCGTTGGTCCACCTCCGATGCCCGCCGAATTTGCAGAGGCTGGCGTGGATTGGGCCTTACCACAAGGAGGTGGAGGCCAGGTTTTTTTCACGCGATTACATGTGCGCTACGGTCGGGAGAAATTTCCACAGGATCTCTTTTTTCAAGTAACGCCGAACACCGAGAATTTTCAAGCACGTTACATACTTACGCATCCGGCTGAGGGAGATCTGAGCTGTTCCGCAGGTCAGGACTATCTGGAAACACTGTTCTACAAGCGCACCCGCGAAATGGATGAATTGTATGCGCTTACCGGGTGGGATCTGAGCAATGATCGTAAGTACATGGAAGAGGTAAAAGGAAAGATGAGTCCTGAACGACGCAACGGGTTGGAAATGCCTTACGCACCGGTTGATGGACCAAATGATGACGGTGGGAACGATGGCGGAGGAAGTGGCATTCCGACTATGATCATGATATTAGGACTTGCAGCCTTGTTGATCGGTGTATTCATGCAACGATCCGCACGGGAGCCACAGATGAATTAGAGCGTAGGAGGGTACGATCAATGTGGCCGCACAGATCAAATTCTGATCCGTCCGGCCACATTTTTTTCATCGAATATCACGGTCCATCCTTACGATGTTCTCCGGAGACCCCAGCATGTAGAGCAGGTCATCCGTCATGATACGTTCACTGCTCTTAACGTTCGAGATATAACGGCCGTTGCGTCGAATAGCGAGCACGGTAATACCATAGTTGTCTCGTAGAGCGGTTTCGGCGATCGTCTTGCCAACGATCTTGCTTCTGCCGAGCGTAACAGGTAAAGTAGCGATCTCCATCCCGGGGATCACCAATGTTTCTTCCTTGCGTTTCATCTTGTTCCCTTTCTTGCCGCGAAGCATTCCGTAATGGTCGGAACGCATCTCGGCGACCAGATCCTGTATTTGGGTTTCGGGGATCAAATATTTCCGCAGTACGTGGTGGAAGATCTCGATGCTGGTCTCGAATTCCTCGGGGATCACTTCATTCGCACCCGCGTCGTAGTTGGCTTGCAGTTCTGCAACGTGGCGTGTGCGAACGATGATATGTGCTTTTGCAGTAAGCGAGCGAACACCGGCCACTATCTTGAGTGTTTCTGATGGGTCACTGATCGCTATAACGACCACACGTGCACGTTCCACGTGCGCTTGTTCCAAGAGATGCAGGTTCGAGGCATCACCGATCAACACAGGAACATCCAGTGCTTTTGCCTTATCGGCAAGATCCGGGTCTTCTTCCAGGACGGCGCAGGGAATACTGTTTTCCTGGGCTGCCTTAAGAACGTTCTGTCCGTTCAATCCGAAACCAATGATCACGACATGGTCTTTCAGGACCTTCTCCAATGACTTTTCCTGCTGCTGCTTTACACGCATTATGCGGTCCAGTCGCTCACCAACGGAGCCCGGTAAAAAGCTGATGAAGATCTTCCGTACAATGCGATCCGAGTACTCCAGCACGATCGGAGTAACGCCCATGCTCAAGATCGATACGCTCAGGAAGATCTGGTAATGTTCTTTGCTTAGTAGACCCATTTCCAATCCTGGAATGGCAAGTATGAAACCGAACTCACCCAATTGGAATAGAGCCAGACCGGAATAGATCGCCGTGCGTAATGGATAACGGAGCACCCATACAGCGACTATTGTCATTAACGTCTTTAAGAGCAATACACCCATGGTCAAGCCGATCACAAGCAGCGGAGATGCAAAGAATTGTTCAAGATCCACCAACATGCCGATGCTCACGAAAAAGAACGCCATGAACAATTGGTGGAAGGGTAGGACGATGCCCGTTGCGTGGTATGCATGATCGGTCTCGCTGATCACAAGGCCTGCGAAGAATGCTCCCAATGCGAGAGAAAGGCCAAGCGCCTGCGTCGCAAATGCGGCTGCGAAACAGATAACAACGATCGTGATGATGAACAGATCGTTCCCTTTGCCTTGGCTAGCTGCTTTCAATAAGCGTGGTACAACGAAACGCCCACTGAAGTATACGGCGACCAGAAGCACGATCATTTTACCAAGAAGCAGTAATAGATCCATACCTACGTTCGTGCTTTTTCCCGCAAGCATTGGGGTTACCAACATCATAGGCACCACAATGATGTCCTGAAAGATCAGGATGGCCGTGGCGACTCGCCCGTGTGCGGAATCCATCTTTCCTTGTTCCTGTAACACACGCAATACGATAGCAGTACTGCTCAAGGTGATCAGGAATCCGATGAAGACCGCAGATTCCATTTTTATGCCGAACAACCCCAGGATCCCGGCAACCGCAGCTGTGGTAAGTCCGGCTTGCAACAGACCGCCAATAAAAACGGTACGCCCCAATGTGGCAAGCTTTTTAAGGCTGAACTCCATACCGATCACGAACAACAGTAGCACAACGCCAACCTCGGCCATTGCCTCAACCTTGTCCACTTCACCAACCCACTCAAGGCCATGAGGACCGGCGATCATACCCGTAAGAATGAATCCAAGTATTCCCGGTAGTTTGAAACGTCTGAACAGCAACAGGATCCCCGCCGCCAATGCGAGAATGATGATCAGGTCCTGAAAGAGTGGAAAGTGCATGGATCACATTTTTATGCCAACCAAGCTGCATCGATCAACCGCAGCCCGGCCAAAGAATGAATTCACTGGAATGCCACGGAGCGGGTCAAAAGAACGATGGTCCAGTGGACTGTTATACAAGGATAAGGACAAAGTACCTGAGGTGGCCAACGTGCGCAACACGCTAGGTCAACTGTTGGTCCACGCTTAGGTGTTGATCATGAAACCAATGGGTGGCGAAATGCGTATGCATGGATCCGTAGGAGTCGGATCCATGATCCACCCATGAACACTGGGAATGTAGGAAGCCACGCACGAATTCATCCACTACATGGCAGTACAGAACAAAGCGCGCATAACTGAACAGAACTGGGAAAGCCCGGAATTGGTCGTTGAATTTTGGACCTGGTTCAAACAGAATCAGCGATCCATTGAGCGTCTGGCAGAGGGTGATCGGGAGATGCTTCCTGTCTACGAGGAAATGACTCATCGCATGCATGGTTTCCATCCGAATATATTTCCTGAACTGAGTTTGGATGATGCAGGCGGTTACATTTTGATCGTCACTGCGGATGGTCGCAACGAAGGGCTGGAGCCAGTAATGCATTTCACAGAGCTTTACCCGGTCATTGAAGGTTGGCAAGTGCAGCGTTTCCGTAAGCCGGTTAACGACCCATTGGCCGTATTCGAATACCACGATCTTATTGTAGCGTTGGCCGAAGTAAATGTGGCATATGCCTATGATCCTGAAAATGAGCTGATCCACGTCGGGCTGGTGATCGAAGGTGCTTCGCGAGAGGATGAGCGTTGGCTGGGAATGATGTACATTTTAATGGATCACGCCATTGGCGAATACAACACTATGACCTACATGGGTTCCTTGGACCTGATGGCCATAGATGAGTTACCTGAGAATGTGACGCTGATCACCATGGATGAACTGCGTGAGGTTTTCGAGGAGGAATTCTATTGAAATACGACTCATTTCGACACCATATTCAGCATGTTAGGAAGGCGACTGCTGACCCGTTGGTAAGCACTATCCGGATTGAACGCTACGATCCAATTGATCGAGCGATCCCCTCAGATCACTTAGTTAACCGTTTTTCGATCCGGGTCAACAATTCCATTTGTTGAGCTTGTACATCGAACAACGTTTTTATCTGTTCCTCCAATAAAAGATCAACCTTCTGGTGCAAACTGCGGATCTGGAGCTCGGCCTTCAAATTGATCAAATAATCGTTCTCAGCGCGCATCCTATCGCGTTCTTCTTTTCGGTTCTGGGACATCATGATCACCGGTGCCTGCATAGCTGCAACACAGGAAAGGATCAGATTCATCAAAATGAAAGGGTAGGGATCGAACCGATCGCTCAATACCACGGTAACGTTGAAAACGATCCAAACTGTAAGAATGCCGAGAAAGATCAGAATGAATGCCCAACTACCTCCGAACCGTGCGATCTTATCGGAAATACGCTGACCTCGTTTAAGTGTTTCGCTCGGCGGATGAAGCAGGTTATTTACCACCAGTTCTTCTTCTCGGATGGAATTCTCCACGATCGTGTGTAATCGGTTCAACTGTTCCTGTTCAACAGCGAGCAATTGTTTCTTCCTCTGAGCCATCAGGGTTTGCGGGTTTTGTTCCAGGTAGAATAACGCGCAGTGATCGTAGGTCCATCGTTCGGTATTTCTCGGAGTGGCTCACATTCCTTTAGCGTAGCGTGCAATTCAACGGGTAGCCTCTGATAAAGCCCAGTGCCTTGCGTTTTCCACGCGATCATTTCGTCGCTAACATCCTTAATGGCCTTGGCCGGATTACCGACAATGACCTTTCGTGGCTCCCAGACACTATCTGCCGGTAAAAAGGCGAGCGCGCCAACAATGCATTCATCGCCAAGTTCCACGTTGTCCATCAGAACAGCATTCATTCCAACCAGGCAATTTCTGCCGATGTGCGCTCCGTGGATTATCGCACCGTGGCCAATGTGTGCGGACTCTTCCAATACTACACGGACGCCAGGGAACATGTGTATCGTGCAATTCTCCTGAACGTTGCACCCATTACTTATCACGATCTCACCCCAGTCCCCGCGCAAAGCAGCGCCTGGGCCTATGTAGACATCTTTGCCAATGACCACATTGCCGGTAACCACCGCCTGTGGGTGAACGAATGCACTCGGATGCACCACGGGTTTGAAGCCATTGAATTCGTACAGCATTGTTTTGGAATGAAGGCGCAAGGTACAGTGGTGTAGAGAGCACCTTCAGCAGCCGATCAGGAAGATCGCGTTGGTCGATCCATGTTAAGCCGATATTAACTTTAGGGTACGGATCTGCTGGAACAGGACCGTTAGGGTACATTTGGGCGGTTATTAACAGCTTCCGGATGTCCTTGGGATCCTTACTGAACGTCTTCAAACCGCGCGATCGTATATTCTTTTATCACTTCGAGGCAAGTGCTGCGAACGTGCGGAAAATGAGCGAGGACCTTATCGCTATCATGAATACCGAACGGGGTTCACAGCGCAATGCGATCTTGGAACGATTGGAGATCTCCGAGCGTGCGAATGACGATCTTACGCATACCATTTTCACGGACCTTGCACGCAATTTCATTACGCCTATCGATCGAGAGGATATCCACTCACTGGCTTCGAGTTTGGATGATATTGCTGATTACATACTTGCATCGGCAAAGAACCTTCGACTGTTCTCAATTGAAAAACCCGATGAGACATGTCGCGAATTAGCGCGTTTGGTGAACGAAGGTGCCAAGATCGTGCAGCTCATTGTGCAGACCTTGCGGCACATGAATAAGCCCAACGGCTATGGCGATCTCGTGATCCGGATCAATAGCATGGAGAACGAGGCCGACGAGGTTTACGATCAAGCGATCCAACACCTTTTCGAGAACGAGAAGGATCCGATCCAACTGATCAAGATGCGCGATCTCTATACTACCTTGGAGTTGGCAACCGACAAGTGCGAGGATGCCGGGAACGTGGTGGAGTCCATCATGCTGAAATATGCTTAACACACGCCGTATGATCGATCTGCCGTTCCACCATATTCGGATGGCATGACAACACTGCTTGTTGTAATTGTTGTGTTGGCCTTGGTGTTCGATTACATCAATGGATTCCATGATGCGGCGAACTCCATCGCTACGATCGTTAGCACCAAAGTGCTTACCCCTTTTCAAGCCGTGATGTGGGCGGCGGCATTTAATTTCATTGCCTTCTTCATCTTCAGTGAGCACCATGTTGCCAACACCGTCGCCAAAGTGGTGAATGAGGAGTACATCACGCTACGCGTAGTGCTTTCAGGGTTAGTGGCAGCCATTACCTGGAATCTGCTCACTTGGTGGTACGGTATCCCTAGCAGCAGCTCACATACACTTATCGGCGGTTTTGCCGGTGCTGCATTGGCAGGTGCAGGCTTCGATATCGGCAGCATCAATTTGGAAAAGATCGGTCTCATTGCGGTATTCATTTTCTTGGCGCCTTTGGTGGGTATGGTCATTTCGATCTTCATCACGTTGGTTACGATCATTCAAAAACTCTGGTTGCGCTTGTTATTGATAGCGATCTCCACGGCTGTAACCGCCATCTTCGTTATTAAGAACAATGATCTAAAGATCGGACTTGTCGTTTTTTCATTGATCTTCATGATCGCGTATGCATGGGATATGACCCGCCAACCCAGCGCTCAACGCACCGCCAATTTGTACAAGCGCTTACAATTGCTCAGTTCTGCGGCATTCAGTATTGGCCACGGCGGGAATGATGCGCAAAAGGTCATGGGAATTATTATGGTGGCATTGGTTGCCGGTGGTCAAAAAGAAAGCCTTAATGATATGCCGAACTGGGTGCCCCTTGCCTGTTACACCGCAATAGGTTTAGGTACGTTGAGCGGTGGTTGGAAGATCATTAAGACCATGGGAACGCGCATCACAAAGGTTACTCCATTGGAAGGTGTTTGTGCTGAAAGTGCTGGTGCCATGACGCTGTACATGACCGAGCAAATGGGCATACCTGTAAGCACAACGCATACCATAACAGGTGCGATCATCGGTGTAGGAGCCACCAAGCGGTTAAGTGCAGTGCGGTGGGGCGTAACGTTGCAATTGATGTGGGCGTGGATACTGACCATTCCCGTAAGCGCGGTGTTGGCATGCATCGCTTATTGGGTGTGTGGGTTCTTCGATATCGTGTGATCCCAGTATTTTTCAGTGATGAGCGTCGGACAGCTTGGTGCAGCACTGAATGGTCAAGGATCTACGATCATCGATCCGCAATGGACAATAGGAAGTAACTTTCCACGCTGAACAAAGCGACGATGTCCATCATCCTATCAGACGCTGGCCTGCATAGCCACTTATTACCACTCACCTTCACTCGTCCGGTTGGTCAACTGCGACCTGGTATCCTTCGGTTATCGGAGGGTTGGTACGTGCGCACAGGATTAAGCGTAGGCTACAGAACGGAGGGCTATTTGTCCAAGGCTTTTCCACTGCCTCAATATGCCTCGCCCAATTTCGAAGTGAACGGAGCGTTGTTCCCATCCGATGAATTGGTAGGTGCTGTCCTCGACCTGAAACCTGGTCAAGTTCTTGTGAAGGACGGAAAGCCGTTGGCCTATTGTTCGGAAAGCGAAGGTGGACCGCAACCCATGGATTGGGATTCGGTACCAGGCTACGCTGCACAGATCCAATTCACGGCTGAAGTGATCTCGTTCGATCGTCCATGGCATCTTTTCCAACATTGCGGAAAGGCAATTGAGCAGGACATTGCACTACTCACAGAAGGCCGCCGATCACAGCGACTAAGCGCATTGAATACGGTCGTGGGTGACCCCAATAGGATCTTTTTGGAAGAAGGTGCTGTCGTAGAAGCATGCATACTGAATACCAACGGTGGTCCTATCTACATCGGGAAAGATGCGGAGGTCATGGAAGGCTGTATCATTCGTGGTCCGTTCGCTTTGGGCGATCATTCGCAGCTGAAAATGGGTGCCAAGATCTATGGGCCTACCGCGGTAGGTCCGGAGTGCAGGGTTGGGGGCGAAGTGAACAATTGTGTCATCTCAGGTTTCAGCAATAAGGGGCATGATGGTTTTCTGGGAAACAGTGTATTGGGAGAGTGGTGCAATTTGGGAGCCGATACCAATGGCAGCAATCTGAAGAATACCTATGGCGAGGTAAAAGCGTGGAGTTATTCAGAAAATGCACAGGTTGATACAGGCTTGCAATTCTGCGGTTTGATCATGGGCGACCATAGTAAAAGTGGGATCAATACCATGTTCAATACGGGCACGGTAGTTGGCGTTTGTGCCAATGTTTTTGGTAGCGGTTTCCCACCCAAGCATATTCGTAGTTTCGCATGGGGCGGTGCGGATGGTTTCGTGGACCATGACATTGAGCGGGCTTTGAATACGGCGAAGCGCGTCATGGAGCGGCGCAAGATCCCGTTCACGCAGTTGGATGAGGACGTCTTACGGCATATTTGCACCATCGCGAAGGGTTGAGCCGATCTTCTTTTGAATAATTTTCCGGAGCCGTTCTCAGCGGGCAGTGAACTGCCTTTCCAACAATGAACGTGTCGGTCTATTCCTGCTATCCTGAAGTTATGTCAGCCCATCCACCACGGCACGGTGCTTGACAATGGGCAACAGCCTGTGCACGTTATCAACCGATTACGTAATGGACATGGCTTGGTAATACATTTGCAACTGACAACCTGACGATCCGTCGATGAGCGACATCATACATAACGATAACCCTTTATTCGGTAGCGACGCACTCGAGAACGAGACCGAGCTTATTCCGCTTATTACGGCTGAGGATGAGGAGTTGATGAATGCAGAGAAGACCCCTGCCGAACTTCCGATCCTTCCTTTGCGGAATACCGTGCTTTTTCCAGGAGTGGTGATCCCGATCACAGTAGGTCGCGATCGCAGTATACGACTGATCCAGGACGTGTACCGCGGTACTAAGACCCTTGGCGTAGTGAGCCAGAAGGATGGCCAGATCGAAGAACCGAACGCTGAGGACCTGAACCGTGTAGGGACGATCGCAACGATCATTCGCATGTTGCGTATGCCCGATGGAAGTACAACTGCCATCATTCAAGGCAAAAAGCGTTTCGAGATCTTGAAGATGGCGAAGACCGACCCTTACTTCACGGCCAGCGTCAAGGAGTTTGCGGAGCTGCGTCCAGAGAAGACTGACAAGAACTTTGATGCGTTGATCAGTTCGCTCAAGGACATGGCGACCGAGATCATCAAGCAGAGTCCACACATTCCTACGGAAGCGCAATTCGCTCTCAAGAATATTGATAGCCCGAGTTTCCTGGTGAACTTCATCAGTAGCAATATGAACGCTACGGTTGAGGACAAACAGAAAATGCTCGAAGTGGCCGATCTAAGGGAACGGGCCAACTTGTTACTTGCCCACCTCACCAAGGAGCTACAGATGCTCCAGATGAAGAATGAGATCCAGAGCAAGGTCCGCACTGAAGTAGATCGCCAGCAGCGGGAGTATTTCCTGCATCAACAGATAAAGACCATCCAGGACGAACTAGGTGGCAACCCGATCGAACAGGAGATCGAGGAAATGCGGGCAAAGGCGGATAAGAAGAAGTGGACCGAGAAAGTGAAGGAGGTCTTTGAGAAAGAGGTCACCAAGTTGCAACGTATGAATCCGGCAGGTGCTGAATTCAGTGTGCAATACAGCTACGTGCAGCTGCTACTGGAATTGCCTTGGGGCGAATACAGTAACGATAAGTTCGATCTTCGGAATGCGCAGAAGATCCTTGATCGCGATCATTTCGGGTTGGAGAAAGTGAAAGAACGCTTGATCGAACACCTTGCCGTACTGAAGCTGAAAGGTGATATGAAAGCGCCTATCATTTGCCTGTATGGTCCTCCAGGTGTCGGTAAGACCAGTTTGGGAAAAAGCATGGCCGAGGCGCTTGGACGCAAATATGTGCGGATGAGCTTGGGCGGGTTGCATGATGAAAGCGAGATCCGCGGCCATCGTAAAACGTATATCGGCGCAATGCCCGGCCGGTTGATCCAGAGCTTGAAAAAAGCAGGAACCAGCAACCCATTGTTCGTGTTGGACGAGATCGATAAAGTAGGGAAGGACTTCCACGGCGACCCTGCGAGCGCATTGCTCGAAGTATTGGACCCCGAGCAGAATAGCGCGTTCTATGACAATTATGTGGAGATCGAATTCGACCTGAGTCGTGTGATGTTCGTTGCCACAGCAAATACGCTGAGCACGATCCATCCGGCCTTGCGTGATCGCATGGAGATCATTGAAGTGAACGGCTACACGCAGGAAGAGAAATTGCAGATCGCCATTAAGCACTTGTTGCCGAAACAATTCTCGGAGAACGGGATCAAGCCTTCGCGTTTGAAACTTGGCGAGGGTCTATTGGAAGCGATCATTGATCAATATACCGATGAAAGTGGTGTGCGTACCCTTGAGAAGCGCATTGCCAAATTGGTGCGATACCGGGCCAAGCAGATCGCGTTGAAGGAAAAATACTCTATCACGATCGGTGTGGATGACATGGTGAAGATCTACGGTCCGAGCCATGCGCGGGATAAATACCAAGGCAACGATGTGGCCGGTGTTGTTACTGGTTTAGCGTGGACCCCGACGGGTGGTGATATCCTGTTCATAGAGACCAGCATTACCAAAGGAGAAGGCAAACTTACCCTCACGGGTAACCTCGGTGATGTAATGAAGGAAAGCGCCATCATTGCATTGGAATACCTGAAATCACACAGTGCTATCATCGGTGTGGATAGTGAGGTCTTCAAGCGATGGAACGTTCATGTACACGTGCCCGAAGGTGCAACGCCGAAGGATGGGCCAAGTGCGGGTATCACCATGCTAACAAGTATCGCGAGTGCATTCACCCAACAAAAAGTGCGCAAGTTCGTTGCCATGACCGGTGAGATCACCTTGCGTGGTCGTGTGCTACCGGTTGGTGGTATCAAGGAAAAGATCCTTGCAGCAAAACGTGCGGGCATCAAAGAGATCATATTGAGCAGCGATAACAGGAAGGACATCGAGGACATCGATGCACGGTATACCAAGGGCATGCGATTCACGTACGTTTCAGAAATGATAGAGGTCGTGAAACACGCATTGTTGAAGGAGAAAGTTGAGAACGCGCTGAAGGTGGCATAAAGACACTGCGGAATTGAAGAATAGAGAAGCTCCGGGCCTAGCTCGGAGTTTCTTATTTTGATAAGGTCCGGCAGTACGTGCTCCGAGATGAACAGGGCTATCGCCTCTTAAACCTTTGTATTCATTGAAACTCAGATCCTGCGACTCTGCCGTACGGCAGAGTCGCAGAAATACGGTTGCGTGAATTTTAAGAGGCGATAGCCCTACCGAGATGAATGATCCTAAACCCCGATTGTGTTACTTAGACGATCCAAGCAACAGTTCCATGACCCGATACATTCTCGTACTTGCACTTATCACATCGCAATTCCTTGCAGCGCAGAACACCTTGCCCGCCACCACACGCGTGGGTTTGCAAGAATTGCAAGGCTTGGCTGAGAAGTATCCTAAAGCGCAAGAATTGACCAACGAAACGCAAGGCTATTATCCGACCGCAATGATCCATGGACGCTGCATGGTCGGCTTTTTAGGAAAGGTGAATGGTTCGTTCGATGCAAGCGCGGTTGAGCACGGGGTCGTAATGCAAGGAACCCAAAAAGGATCCGTTATTTCCTTCCGCATCGATGCGTATCACTTGGATGCCATCCACCAGATCAATGGTCTAGTTTATAGCGAACTTGCGGGCAAGACGGCTCCAACACTGGACAAAGTGATCAAGGCAATTCATGCGGATAGTGTGCAAATGGGCATCAACCTTCCCTCGACCTATACGGGAAGAGATGTGTTGATAGGCATTACGGATTGGGGTTTCGATTACACCCATCCAATGTTCTATGACACGGCGTTGACCACGAGTCGCGTTCGAGCTGCGTGGGATCATTACCGCCAAGCCGGCCCAGCGCCAGCGGCATTTTCGTATGGCACCGAGCTTACAACGCCCGCCGAATTACTCGCTGCTGAAGCCGATACGGTGAATATCTACGGCTATGCGACACATGGTTCACATGTAGCTGGGATCGCTGGTGGAGGTGGAGCCGGAACCTACTTCAGAGGAGTTGCATTCGATGCACAATACCTTTTCTGTACGTTCCTGGTTGATGCCGCTGCCGTCATTGATGCTTTTGAATGGATGAAGACCATCGCAGAACAGGATGACAAGCGCTTGGTGATCAACATGAGCTGGGGTCTGCATTGGATGGGAACATTGGATGGTAATTCATTGATCAGTCAAGCCATCGATCAGTTCTCACAGGAAGGAGTGGTCTTTGTGAATTCAGCGGGAAATAATGGCGATGTCAATTTCCACATAAAGAAGAATTTTGCTGCGGATACGATGCGTACACGGATCCAGTTCTACCCGTATAGCGCACATCCGAAAATGTGGGGCCAGAGCATCAGCATGTGGGGTGAAGCAGGTGCTTCGTTCTCTACTGGATTCACAATTACATCGAATGGTGGAGCAACACTCCAAGAAAGTCCGTGGTATGGCTCATCCACGCAAGTAGACTATGTTGATTCATTCCTAGTGGAAGGTGTGGATACGGTATTCTACAACCTGACGACCGAAGCAGCGCATCCTTTGAACGGAAGACCCCATTTCAGACTGCGTGTAAAGAATACGAGTGCTGCGTTGAAGATCACGCTGAAAGCTGCTGCTACAAGCGGGACGGTACATTTTTGGAACGTTACCGAACTCACGAATGATGTGGGTAATTGGGGTCAGGACTTTCAAGCTCCATTGGCCGGCTATTCCATCGGTGACAAAGCATATGGTATCAGTGAACCCGCGTGTACGGAAAGTGTAGTTTCCGTGGCAGCATACAGCTCCGAATACCAGTTAGGCAACGGTAATTGGGTTGGTGGTACCATTGCCAATTTCTCATCCTTCGGTCCTACGATGGATGAACGCAGTAAACCGGATGTAACCGCACCTGGAGTTACTGTAGCATCGTCGATCAGCTCGTTCACGGACAATGCCTTCACATCGATCCTGAACATTGATTTCCAAGGCCGCACTTATCCATTTGCCAGATTCTCCGGAACAAGCATGTCTGCTCCAGCAACCACAGGTGTTGTTGCTTTGATGCTGGAAGTGGATCCAACCTTAACACCTGCCGATATCCGTGACATTCTGCGACAAACAGCGCGCGTGGATCAGAACACCGGAACGATACCTACTGGCGGAAGCACGCGCTGGGGTTACGGAAAAGTGAATGCGTACCAATCGGTGATCGACGTTCTTGGGGTCGTTGGGGTCAATGAAAATACAGTAGATCGAATTAACGTATGGCCGAACCCGACATCTTCCGAACTGAACATTCTACTAAATCAGCGGAGTGGAAATGTCAGGTTGATCGTTGTCGATATCACGGGCAGGGTGGTACACAAAGAGTCTTACAATTCTACCGAAGTGATCTCGTTAAGCACTGCGGAATGGAGTACTGGAGTTTACGTGATCCAGATCGAACAGGATCAGCAGGTTTCTGTTGCAAGGGTCGTGAAACAGTGATCATCGGATTTTGGAACATCTGATCAACTGATCCGCACTATGGATCCACGCACCCTTTCCATACAGGACTACACGTACGACCTACCGGAAGCGCGTATTGCCCAGCAACCGTTGGCGGAAAGGGATGCCAGCAAATTGTTGCTCTTCGACAAGGGAGTGATCCGTGATCATAGCTTTCGTTCGTTACCGGATCTGATCCCATCCAATGCGTTGCTGGTATTGAACAATACCAAGGTGGTCAATGCTCGCCTCATATTCCATCGTGCTTCCGGCGCGCGGATCGAAGTGCTTTGCCTTTCACCGGTGGAAGGAAAACCTGTGGAATTAGCATTTGTGGAATCCGGGTCAAGTGAATGGGAATGCTTCATCGGCAATGCGAAGCGCTGGAAAGCAGGGGAGGAGTTGATCGCAACGGCGAATGGGTTAGAGATCCGGGCCATGCGTAAAGGTCAAGAAAGCATTCGGCTAGCATGGACCCCCGTGGAACTGAGTTTTGTGGAAGTTCTTGATCGCATCGGCCACGTGCCGCTACCCCCCTACATGAAACGGCCGGATGAAGCTGCTGATAAAACGCGGTACAATACGGTCTTTGCGCAATACGATGGCTCGGTCGCCGCACCAACTGCGAGCCTTCACTTTACCAAGGAGATATTGGATCGCATAGTACAGCGTGGCATACGTTCCACGGACCTCACGCTACACGTGGGAGCAGGAACATTCTTACCGGTAAAGAGCGCAACAATGGACCAGCATGCCATGCACTCGGAGCAAGTGCGCATACCGCTAAAAATGCTACTGCAGTTGAGCGAACAGCTAGGCAAAGGACCGGTCATTCCAGTAGGAACCACGGCGCTACGCACATTGGAAAGCATCTATTGGCATGGAGTAAAGCTGCTACGACGAATCGGTTCAAACGTGATCGATATCGATCAATGGGATTCCTATTCCTACGATGAGAATGATCTGCCAACTCCAAAAGACGCACTGAATGCAGTGATCATGAGTCTAATGGAGAAGAAAGAATACCAACTTTCAGGTGAGACCAAGCTCCTGATCGCCCCGGGGTATACGTTCCGCTTTGCAACAGGCCTTGTTACGAATTTTCATCAACCGCAAAGCACATTGCTTTTACTGGTAGCGGCATTTCTAGGTAAGGATTGGCGATCGGTCTACGACCATGCATTGGCATCGGATTATCGCTTTCTGAGCTACGGTGACGGTTCGCTTTTATTGCCTTGAGCATTTCTAATGGATCAATTCCTTTGTCTTACAAGAGTCACACCTACTTTTTACCGGGCGACAACAATACCAGCCCATTATCTTCGTTCCCTTCGCGAATGCGCCAAACAATTACCCTACTAGCCTTGATCCTTGCCAGCACATTAACTTCTGCGCAGCAGGTCGGCGGCAATAAGGTCTTTCGAATATTGGATATTCCAAGCTCTGCACGAGCAGCAGCGCTGGGCGGTAATTACATCGCTGTTCAGGACAATGACCTCAATCTCGGACTCTTCAATCCAGCGCTATTGAACAAGAATACCGGCCGACAGATAGCCCTCAGCTATTTGCCCTATTTTGAGGGAATAAATGTTGGCTACGCTGCCTATTCGCATCATTTCGATAGCTTGAACACGACATTCTCAGGATCCGTTCAGTATGTGAATTACGGCACGTTCCAGCGGACGGATGAGATCGGTAATGAACTCGGCGAGTTCAAGGCAGGTGAGTACGTGGTCCAGGTCGGTGCTGCCCATCCGATCGATAGTTTGTTCAGCATCGGTGCCAATCTGAAATTCATCAACAGTAATCTGGATATTTATAACAGCACGGCTTGGGCTGCGGATATCGGCGGAGTGTTCTACAAGAAGAAGCTCGGGTTAACGGTTGCCGCGGTATTGAAGAACATCGGTTACCAGACCTCCACCTACACTGCCGAACGCGAGAAGCTGCCGTTCCAAGTTCAACTGGGTATTACCTACAAATTCAAGCACGCTCCGTTCCGGTTGGGCCTGATGATGGAGCAGTTACAGCGCTGGGACCTGACGTATGTGGACCCGAACCGCAGTGTGCAGATCGACCCGACTACCGGAGATGTGATCGAAGAAAAAGTAACGACCTTGGATAAGACCTTGCTTCATTTGGTGCCAAGTGCCGAGGTTCTATTGAGCAAGAATTTCATGCTGCGCTTGGCCTACAACTACCGTCGTCGCCAAGAGCTGGTCATCGGTGATAAGCCAGGAGCTGTTGGGATCAGTTTTGGCTTGGGCCTGAAAGTGAGCAAGGTCCATATCAGTTATGGGTTCTCCCAATTGCACCTGGCCGGTATCTCGAATACATTCTCCATCGCCTTCCGGTTCGCGGATATTAAGAAAGCCGAGGGTTGATCCTTCTTGAATGGGCAATTGCGATGTCCTGTTTCATTGCGATCTTCGGATAAAGCAGCTTTAACGGTCCCGCAAATCACTCTTTTCTTTCCAGCAGAGGGCAAGCCATTAACTTGGCGGCCGCATAATGGGTCACGCCAAAAAGATCATCATAGCCATTGACGGTTTCAGCAGTTGTGGCAAGAGTACGTTGGCCAAGCAGCTCGCTCATCATTTGCATTACACGTATATCGACAGTGGTGCGATGTACAGGGCAATTGCACTGTACTGTATTGAGAATGGCCTCGTGAATGGTGATGAATTGAACGACGTTGCGTTATTGCGGGTACTTCCGCATATCCACATTGGTTTCAAACATGACGATGCAACTCAACGCAGCGAGACGTGGTTGGATGGACGCAATGTTGAACACCGTATCCGTGAAATGGATGTGAGCAACACGGTAACGCTGGTGAGTCCTATTCCTGAGGTGCGCGCCAAGTTGGTCCAGTTGCAACAAGAGAGCGGCAAGAATGGGGGAGTTGTGATGGACGGCCGGGACATTGGTACCGTGGTATTTCCGAGGGCCGAGGTGAAATTCTTCATGACCGCAAAGCCGGAAATACGTGCCGAACGACGCTATTTGGAATTGAAAGGTCGCGGAACCAAGGTCCGTATCGAAGAAGTTTTACGCAATATTGCTCGCCGTGACAAGGACGATACAACCCGTGCTGCGGACCCACTGATCCAAGCACCCGATGCGCATGTGATCGACAATAGTGAACTTACTTCCTCGGAACAGTTCGATATTGCGATGGGTGTGATCGTGAAAGCGATCGGTGTGGTTGCAGAAGCGTGATCCAGCGCTGTTCATCGCACGACCATGAACGGTCGCGTAACCCAACCATCGTCCACAAGGAACCGCACGAAGTAGGATCCATCGTTCAACCCGCTTGTATCAAGAGAGCCTGTTTTTCCGCTAATGCGGTAAGAATTCAACACCTGGCCTTGTATGCTGAGGATCTCAACGCTACTGACAGAACCTTGATCCAACCTCCATTGTAGAACATCATTCGCAGGGTTGGGAAAGAGCGAAATTGATAGGTTCATACGATCGTTCTCTGAAACGGACACCGCACCGGGCAACGTGATCACCCATAAGGACCGCGGGGTGTTGATCCAATACTCGATCACGAAGATCTCGTTGCCTACTTGCTCCGCATCCACTGGTAAATAGAATCCTTTAACGATGCGCTGAGCTGAAACGGAATACTCCTGTTCTAGGACATCGTAGAACAATTCCAAATGAAGGAGATCACCACTTTCATCAACCGGAACTACGGGTATTCCCCACGGAGCGAACGGGCTGAAACCAGTCGTATCACCGCCGGGAGTGAAACTCGCAACGAATGCGTCACCGGTATAATCGCCACCAAGTGCATTTTGGTTATCGAAGATCAACCCTAGTGGAGAACGGTGACACGTGAACGTACTTATCGGGATCCCCGAATCCGAAGCATCCACGATACTACCGGTCTCCGTCCGGATCTTATCCGCATCAGGACCGTGGTTAACGATCGGTTCCTCGAATATTAGATTCGGTGGAGCGGGGAAGAGTGGGTCGTAGTTGAATTCGGTTGCGGCAGAAGGGAATCCAGGGTTCAATAAAGGATCCTGTGTAGGGTCATAGCCAGCAGCTCGCGTTGGGTTCGGGTTGCCGCCGGCCCGCCACGGAAAGCCATAATGAAAACCGGGGCGCATCCAATTCATCTCTTCCGGATCATCGTGATCTCCGCTGTTCTCAACACCAAATAAATGCCCAGCGGAATTAAAGGCCAGGTCATAAGTGTTCCGAACCCCTTGTGCATAGAGCATTCCAGAAGTTGAAAGGGTACCGATGTCATTGGGGATGACAATATCCACTCCATTGATCGGAAGAATGAGCACGATCGCAGAGACCGGTTCTTCCCGCATGTCCGGAAACACTCCTCCCATATCCTGTACCTCGCCGTGGTCCGTTCGCGAGCCACTGTTCACGAACAATGAGTTCCCATCCGGCGAAACAGCAAGGCCATTGAATCCGTGGTCCTTGCCTCCGCGCGCATATGGTTCAGTGCGGGCCAGTTCGTTCCATTGACGCAAGCCATCAGGAAGTAACGATCCACGCGCAACAACACCTTCCCAGTAATTTCCATTGGAGATATTTCCTGAGATGAACAACGCACTATCGTGGAACACCATTCCCTGTGCATTTGTAATACCATGGTCCGCATTCGTGAACAACAACGTGTCCATGGGCCCGGTTGGTCCGTGATCGATCAAGTAGATGTCACCATCAACGGTCAGGTAATGCAATCTGTCAGAAACAGCGTCATATACCATGCGCGAAACATTCGGCTGTATATCCAAATAGTGTTCAACGGTTACGTCCGGTACAAGCGAAATGGGGGTGTTCTGCGCCAGAACAAGCGGGATATTGAATAGGATCAGTGCAAATAGAGTGAGGCGCATGAAGCAGAGCTTTTGTTTCTAGACGTAAGGTACAGCTATTACGCTGTTTGTTATAGATCTATCGGGATCTACTTCAGTGTGCGGATTATTCTTATTAAGATGTAGCTTGACTTCACAGCGGGCAACTTGGTTTCATCCCGGCTGAATTAGACGGTTTACTACACATCCAAAAGGATTCTTCTTGCCCTGTGCCTCTCCACTACCAACTTGGAACCTTGGCCCATTTCGACGTCACTGGGATCTTTTCTCCACGAGCCAATCGGCGCACATTTTGGCGCAATCCGAACCTCCAGAATGGAAAGAGTTTATTTCCTGAGCATAATGACGTGTAAAGCATTGATCCCTCGGCCTCGCTGGAATACGCAAAGACAAGGTATCTGCCACCAAAAGGAAGTAATGACCCGCAAGACACGCCGCTGATCTTTGTTCGAATATGCACTTTCCTCTGAACATGACCTTTGTACTGGTGTCCTACGAACAACACGATCTCACGCATTTGTGGAGACTGAGGGTCATCGGTCTTTACGATCCTTGAACCGATCGCTACGGCTTCGAAGACATTAACGGATCTTGCGAAATTCCCAGCGAGTCCGTTATCTATACATGAACAAGCAAAACTTCGACCAACTAAAATGATTAAAAAGAATATGGTCGCGATCCGGAGATTCATTTTCTTGAATTACCCAACTAACTCATCAACAACCAAAACCGGATCCTCAGCACCCTCAACAAACACCAACACCTTCAGCATAACCTGGTCCAACAAGGTATCCGGGCAGCTGGCACCGCTGGTAAGGATGACCGTTAATGGCCGTTTTGTGGGTAACCAATTTTTGGAGCGTTCAAGCTTATGCAACGGGTAGTTGAAATGCTCGATCTCGGTAGCACTTAACAATTCCTTCTCGCCGTTGATGAAGAACGTCGGGAATTTCTGTTCGAGTAATTCCACCAAATGACTGGTATTGCTGCTGTTGTATCCGCCAACTACCAATGCTAGATCTGCATCGGCCTTCAGTAATTCGTTGGTGGCGTCCTGGTTATCGTTGGTTGCGTAGCAGAGGGTATCCCGCGTATCCGCGAAATGGGCTTTCAGTTCTGCCTCACCATATTTCGTGAGCATTACTTGTTTCAGATGGTCCGCAATGGCCTGGGTCTCTGTCGCCAGCATCGTGGTCTGGTTCACGACTCCGATACGGTCCAATTGGGTAGCAGGGTCAAAATCGGGTGTGCAACGTTCCCCGAAGAGTTCATGGAATCGCTCCAATGGCACTTCACCGCTAATGATGCGGCCGAGTTCGATGGTCTCGGCCATGTCCTTCACAATAACAGCTGGCGCACCTTGGGCGGTATGACTGAAAGTAGCACGCGTTTCTTCATGTGCGGCTTTGCCATGGATCACCACCGTATGGTCCTGAACACCAAGCTGCGCGCTGCGTTTCCACACCTTCTCCACGAACGGGCATGTGGTGTTGTGCATCAACGGGTCAATGCCAATGGCTTTTAGTCGGTTCTCCGTTTCAATGGTTGTACCGAATGCCGGAATGATCACGATATCGTCCTTGGTGATCTCATTCCAATCCATTAGCATCTCGCCATGCGTATCCTGGATAAAGCGCAGTCCGTGGCTTTCCAGATCGGCGTTCACTTCAGGATTGTGGATCATTTGGCTCAGCAGAAAGATCCGTTTTCCCGGATTCTCTTCCAACGCCTTGTAGCTGATCTCGATCGCGTTCTCAACCCCATAACAGAACCCGAAATGCCGCGCGAATACAAAACGCACCGCTCCAAGGTCAAGCAGGGTAGGTGAAAGGTCCTTTTTCTTCGGGTCCTGGACTTTGCGGAAGGCTTTCAGTCGACCAATAAGATCACTGCGGTAATTTGTAGGGATATCGAAACTGCGCATAGGCAGGCAAAGGTAATAGTAGGAACTCTGTTCTTTTCCTTCAGTTATGTGCCTGTTCGACCGGATAATCTCATCCAGGCTCTTAGGCCATGGAGGCGCATTTGACCTTATCGGCGCTCATCAGTCCTTTCTGCGTTATCAGCGTTCTATTCTCTTCGACCACACAGGCGCTCAATTGTCTGATCGTCTGAACTTCTGACCCTACGATCCTCTAAATCACTACCTTTGCGCCCCCTTTCGGGGAAGCTTATGCCGGGGTGGCATAGGTTAACCAACCAACCCTCTCGTATACCACCCCCTAGGTACGGGATACAAGTAATAACGCATGTCAGTAGTAGAGAATAACAAAGTAACCTTCGCCGAACCACCAGCGGATTTCGATTGGGCGGCATTGGAAGAAGGAAAGACCCCTGAGGCTACCACAGCTCGTTTGGCTATGGAAAAGGCCTACGAGGACACCCTCAGCAGCATCCAGGAACACGAGGTGTTGATGGGTACCGTGGTGGGTATGAATAAGAAGGAAGTAGTGATCAACATCGGCTATAAGTCCGAAGGTGTTGTTCCTATCAGTGAATTCCGGTACAAGGAGGACCTCGCGATCGGCGATAAGGTCGAAGTGTACATTGAGAAGCAAGAAGATAAGGGTGGTCAAATGATCATCAGCCATAAGACCGCGCGCGTTCACAACGCATGGGGCAAGGTCAATGGCGCCATGGAAAGCAGCGCGATCATTACCGGTTACGTTAAGTGCCGCACCAAAGGCGGTCTTATCGTTGATGTATTCGGCATCGAGGCCTTCTTACCAGGTAGCCAGATCGATGTGAAGCCGATCCGTGATTACGATCAGTACGTTGGCAAGAACATGGAATTCAAGGTCGTGAAGATCAACCAGGAATTCAAGAACGTTGTTGTTTCACATAAAGCACTGATCGAAGCCGAACTGGAAGCCCAGAAGAAGCAGATCATTGGTGGCTTGGAGAAAGGTCAGGTATTGGAAGGTACCGTCAAGAACATCACCAGCTACGGAGTGTTCGTGGATCTGGGCGGTGTGGACGGACTCATCCACATCACGGATCTCAGCTATGGCCGCGTAAGCCATCCGGAAGAGGTGGTGAAGTTGGACGAAAAGATCAACGTTGTAATTCTGGATTTCGACGACGAGAAGCGTCGTATCGCACTTGGTCTGAAGCAGCTTAGCGCCCATCCATGGGATGCATTGAGCGCTGACATGAACGCAGGCGACAAAGTGAAGGGCAAAGTGATGGTGATCACCGACTACGGTGCATTCGTTGAGGTATCAGCAGGCGTAGAAGGCCTATTGCACGTTAGCGAAATGAGCTGGAGCCAGCATCTGCGCAGTCCGAAGGACTTCCTCAAGGAAGGACAGGAGATCGATTGCGTGGTCTTGAACATCGACCGTGAAGAGCGGAAGATGAGCTTAGGAATGAAGCAGCTCGCTGCTGATCCATGGGCGGAGATCGAAGCGAAATACCCGGTCAACAGCAAGCATCAGGCGAAAGTCCGCAACTTCACGCACTTCGGCATCTTCGCCGAATTGGAAGAAGGTGTTGATGGATTGATCCACATCAGCGATCTAAGCTGGACCAAGCGTATCAAGCACCCAAGCGAATTCTGCAATGTGGGTGATGATATCGAGGTCATGGTATTGGAGGTCGATAGAGAGAATCGTCGATTGAGCCTTGGCCATAAGCAAGTTGAGGAGAACCCATGGGAAGTGTTCGCAGGGGTATTCGTACCTGGAAGCACGCACGAGGGAACCATCACTGGCCGCGCTGGTCAGAACTTCATCGTGAGCTTGTCCTATGGAGTTGAAGGCACTGTAACGGCCAAGAACCTGAAGAAGGCCGATGGTGGCAAAGCCGAAATGGAAGAGAAGCTACCATTCGTGGTACTCGAATTCAATGCCGAAGCACGCCGGATCGTCCTAAGCCACACCCGCACCTTCGAAGAGGGTGAAGAGGTGATCGAATCCGCTCCAGCAGCTGGTGGCAAGAAAGGCGTCCGCAAGGAAGGTTCCGGCGGTGGTGCGACAGCACTGAAGAGCGTGAACGAAAAGGTTGAAAAGAGCACGTTAGGAGACCTCAGCGTATTGAGCGATCTGAAGAGCGCAATGGAATCCAAAGAGCGGACCGGTAAGGCTAAAAAAGCCAAGAAGTTCGTGGAAGACGACGACGATGACGAAGCGTAAGCTACGTTCCAAGTGAATTGAAAAGCCCGGTGCCGCAAGGTTACCGGGCTTTTTCTTATACAGCCACCTGCCTCAATACCATCATAGCCCGCGTACGATCTCGTAGGAAGTAAGTAGCTAAAGGATGGATCTGTCTAATCCATTCTTAATTTTTCATTGTTCATTCTACATTCTACATTCCCTTAGGTCCGGTATCTTCGCCGCCATGCAGCCGCTTTCACTCCTCACCTCTAAAGCCTTTGGGCTTACTGTAGGGCGGTTGTGCTACCAGTTGATCGAGGACCATGGCGACATGAGCGGCGTAGCGCTGATCGGCTTACAACCGCGCGGCGTGTTCTTGGCTAGGCGGTTACGCAAGGAATTGCAACGCATCATAGGCAAGGAGAATTTGTATTATGGCGAACTGGACATCACCTTCCATCGGGACGATTTTCGTCACCGGTCCACACCCGCTGCACCCCGAACGACCGATCTGGAATTCAGCTTGGATGAACGGAAAGTGGTGATAGTTGATGATGTCTTATACACAGGGCGCACCATCCGTGCGGGACTCGATGCAATGCTCGCTTTTGGCAGGCCGGCCAGTGTTCAGTTATTGGTTCTGGTGGATAGGCGTTTCAGTCGCGAACTCCCGATACAGCCTGATTATGTGGGCAAATGGGTGGATAGCATTGATGGCCAACGCGTAAATGTGGAGTGGCAGGAAAGTGACGGTAAGGATCAGGTATTATTGCTCAACGATCGATAATGAAGAAGTCCAGCACCAAGATCGAGAATGCTGAAGCCAGCGACCAGCTTAGCACGCAGCACTTGTTGGGCATAAAGGATCTAAGCGCTGCTGACATTGAGTTGATCTTCCGCACTGCGGATGGTTTCAAGGAAGTACTGGGCAGGCCGATAAAGAAAGTTCCATCGTTACGCGATATCACCATTGCTAATCTCTTCTTCGAAAGCAGCACACGAACGCGTGTGAGCTTTGAGCTTGCTGAGAAACGGTTAAGTGCCGATGTGGTCAACTTCAGTAGCAGTGGTTCCAGCGTGAGCAAGGGAGAAACCTTGGTGGATACCGTGAACAACATCCTGGCCATGAAAGTGGATATGGTGGTGATGCGACACCCGGACCCCGGTGCAGCCATGTTCTTAAGCAGGCATATCAATGCGAGTATCGTGAATGCTGGAGATGGCACGCATGAACATCCCACCCAAGCACTTCTGGATGCTTACAGCATTCGGGAGAAACTTGGGAAGGTCCGCGGTAAGAAAGTGTTGATCGTGGGAGATATTCTTCATTCACGGGTAGCATTGAGCAATATCTTCTGTTTACAAAAACTGGGTGCCGAGGTCATGTTATGCGGACCGGCCACGCTTATTCCCAAGCATATAACAAATCTTGGAGTAAAAGTTGAACATGATTTAGATAAAGCACTGATCTGGTGTGATGTAGCGAATATGCTTCGCATCCAAATGGAGCGGCAAAAAGGGGATGGGATCTCTAATTTCCCAAGTCTTCGTGAATATGCTATGCTTTATGGTTTGGACCTGGAACGATACAAGCGGCTCGGAAAGGAGATCGTGATCATGCACCCGGGTCCGATAAATCGTGGAGTTGAAATAAGTAGCGAAGTAGCCGACCATGCCAATAGCATAATATTGGACCAGGTAAGCAATGGGGTAGCGGTGCGCATGGCCGTATTGTATCTGCTTGCAGCGCGTATCCCACGTCTACCTGTTTGAAACTAGGTATTACGTAACCTATGTCGGGCGTATCGATCCAAGTATATCTTTGGCGGGAACGCGGATCACCATGAATTTTACCATAGAAGACAAAGGACGTTACACACTTGTGACCAGCAATGTGGACAAACTTGATACTACCTGTGCTCCGGAACTGAAGAGCGAGCTCGTCTATCTGAACAAGACGGGAGTGAGGAACGTTATCATCGATCTGACCACTACGCGCTATTGCGATAGCTCGGGACTCAGTGCATTGTTGGTAGCAAATCGCTTGTGCAAAAGCGTTAATGGATTGCTCGTGGTATGTGGTTTGCAGGAACCCGTTCAGAAACTGGTACAGATCTCTCAGCTGGAGAGCGTGTTGTCGATAACACCAACACCGGCCGAAGCAGTTGATCTGTTGTACATGGAAGAGATCGAAAAGGACGTTAACAAAGACCAATAATCCGTTTGAATGAAAAAAGTAATACTCTCAGTGATCATCGCAGCTAGTGCTGGAAGCGCAATGGCTCAGGCATGTACTCCTGATCCGATCTATGCGGACAGCCTTTACGGGATCTGGCCGGATACGACCACGAATATGGCACCGGGTATGGTCGGTATAGCTTACGAGCAAGTGTTGAACATGATCATTCCATCGGATGCTGGTTTGATCGATCCTCAATATGTTGGTGTGGTTCTGGATTCCATTGCACTCGATGGTCTCTCCGGTATGCCGGATGGTCTTAGTTATGCGTGTAACAGCCAAACTCCGGCACCGTGCTCCTATTTAACTGGCCAATTGGGTTGTGCAATTATTACAGGCGTGCCTACCACAGAGGGTACTTTCCCTTTGGCAATTGAGGTTACGGCCTTTACAAACATCTTCGGACAAGTTATTCCAGTGCCGCAGACCTTTAGCGGGTATAGCATTGTGATCTCCCAGAACAATGTCGGTATTCTGGAAGGGGAGTTGATCGCTACAGGTTCAGCGCGTGCCGTGCCGAATCCATTCACCACGAACACCAACATCGAGTTCCAAATGGCCCGCTCAGGTCAAGTGAAGCTCAGCGTGTTCAACCTATTAGGTGAAAAACTATGGTCAAAGACCGTGGCTGGCAAGAACGGCTTGAACAAAGTACCATACGAAAGCACCGATCTTCAGGATGGGATCTACCTTTTCAAGGTTGAGTCCGGAAATGATGTATTCACAGGTCGTATGGTCGTTAGGCATTGATCTGCACAGATGATAACGAATAAGACAGGCCTCGCACATGCGGGGCCTTCTTCATGAGCAATGTCCACCCCACGATTCGATGTGACCACGTTAGGAACAGGAGCTGCCTTACCGGCAAGGGGGCGCTATCCCACGGCGCAATTGCTGAACATCCATGAGGCATTGTACCTAGTGGATTGTGGTGAAGGCACGCAAGAAAGGCTGCGCTCGGCTGGCATCAATATGCAACGCATTGGGCACATTTTCATCAGCCATTTGCACGGGGATCACTACCTCGGCCTAATGGGTCTCATCAGCTCCATGCATCTTATGGGGAGGCAAGCCGAATTGCATGTATACGCCGCCATCGAACTGAAAGAGATCATCGAGCTGCAAATGCGTGTTTCGGGAACCTACTTGCGTTTTTCATTGGAGTTTCACCCGATCGTAGCTGAGAGTGGAACGGTGATCCTGGAAAATGTGCAAGTATCCGTTTCCACATTGGCGTTAAAACATCGCATACCATGTGTAGGCTTCGTGTTCCGCGAATCACTACGGCCTAGAAGCCTGCGGAAGGAGCGCGTTGACGAGATCCCCCATTACATGCGCTCGAGCATAAAACAAGGCGCCGATCTGGAACTTCCGGATGGTTCGATGATACTGAATACCGAACTCACCGAAGACCCGCCACCACCGCGTAGTTATGCATATTGTTCAGATACGGCATACGAACCGGCGTTGATCCCCTTTCTGAGGGGCGTTGACCTCTTGTATCATGAAGCAACCTTCACTTCCCCATTCGCCGCTCGTGCCAAGGAAACGATGCATAGCACAGCTGCTCAAGCCGCTCAAGTGGCCAAGGAGGCCGGAGTAGGGCAATTGCTCCTTGGTCATTTCAGCTCGCGTTATAAAAGTGCAGGGCCACTGCTACAAGAAGCCATTCAGATCTTTCCAAACACCCTGCTTAGCTACGAGGGTGCGACCTTTCCGGTTTGAACGATCGGATCCTGAAGAACTTTTGTTGGGTTGCGTTTACTTCACACCTACATTTGCCATCATTAGATTGATTCTAAATAAGGGATGTTGGTAAGAACGCTTCTAGCGGATCATAGTGAGTTATCGTTAATAGGGCTACAGAGCATATTTGCGGATGTGCCTCGGATCGAAGTGGTTGGTGTTGCAAGGGATCCAATTGAGCTACAGGCGCAGATCGTGCGTTTGAAACCGCATATCGTATTATTGGACCACACGGCTGAAGGATTCGGGCCACAAGCAATACGCGAAGGAAGAAAACGCTCACGTTCCACCCTATTCGTGTCGATCACCACCGATCCATCAGCATTTGCTTTGATGGGGGCTATACGCGCAGGAGTAACGAGTTACATTAAGAAGGATTGCGATATTGATGAGATCATCAATGCGGTATTGCAAACTGCGGATGGGGATAAGTTCTTTTGTGGAAAGATCCTGGAAACGTTGCGAAAGTCCAGCTTCGATATGGAACAATTCCTCACCGAACCCTTATCGTGCACCCCGGTTACGCTGAGTGACCGCGAATGTGAAGTAATATCATTGATCGCAGAAGGCCAGAGCTATACGCGTATTGCCGAGGCATTACATTTGAGTGCACATACGATCACAACGCACAGACGGAACATCATGCAGAAGTTGGGGGTGAATAACACCGCAGCTGTCGTTATGTATGCTGTGAAGAACGGCTTGGTAAGTCAGAATAAGTTCTTGTTCAATAAGTTGGGTTGAACCCACTACTTGAGTCTTCGGTCATGGCTGGAATTACGGTGATCGGAGAAATAGGCGGCACGTCTTCCAGGTGGGCATTCATGGAACCGGACAGGTCGGTCCGGGTATTTCCGAACAAAGGCGAAGTACTATCCGGCTTTAACCCGTTGAATGGTGATGCTGACCAATTCGTAGCAAGTGTTTCGGCATATTTCAAGACCAATTTTCCCGGTTACGTTGACCATGGTAATGTGCAGGTCTATGGCGCAGGATGCGGATCCCCGGAGCGCACACAGCGCATGTCGGAGGCATTGAGCAGGATCTGGCCTACTGCCGAAATAGCAGTGGATACGGATATACTGGGGGCTGCAAAGGGCTTATGCGGTAGCGATCCAGGTCTGGTCTTGATATTAGGAACTGGAATGAGTGCCGGGTATTGGGACGGGACCAACCTCTTTCGACCTATGCCATCACTAGGTTTCATAATAGGCGATGAAGGCAGCGGGGCGGATATTGGCCGAACGATCCTACAAGATGCGTTCTACAAGCGGATGCCCTTCCATTTGATCGAAGCCTTGTTCGGTGAGGATGGGCCGGATCTTTCTTTGATCCTCGAGAGCATACATCGGTCAGCATTCCCTGCTCGCGCATTGGCTTCTTATACAGCGAAGCTTAGTGTTCATAGAGAGGAACGTTATGTTCGTGAACTGATCCTGTCGCGGTTCCACGCAATGGCTGAACTGCTTGTACTGTTCTTTTCGCCTGAGCAGCGAGCGAATGTTGCAGCTACGGGATCCGTTTCATTCGGCTTCAAGGAGCTACTGGCGGAGTGTTTATTGGATCGCGGTATGACACTTACTTCAGTGGAACCGGACCCATTGCCGGGCCTCGTGCGCTTCCATCAACAAATGTCTTAGCTCCGCCAAAGGCAGCTTTCAGTTGATTGAACGCCTCGACATTCTCCTCACTATGGATCGTTCGTAACACGCGAGAGCGTTCTAGAGCGGTAAGATGCCAACTCAAGGAGATCTGCTCCTCCTCATCATGTCTTAATTGCACATCGACCACCTGCAAGGGCACCTCGGTCCAGCCACTCGCCTGTTGCAGCATCAGGTCAAAATCCTGATCCTGTACCCGAACAAAGTTGCTGTACACACTTCCAGCCGGATCAAGCAGGCGGGCCAATAACGAACCACTACTTGGATGGATCTTCAGGTCTTTCTGTGTATCCCTTAACTGTAGGATCACAACGCCGGAGGTGTTCTCGTCGATCCATTTCCTGAAGGTGTGAAGGAAAGCAAGTGTAACACGATAACCATAGTTGTCCCGCACTCCTGCGTCCATGACGCGCATTGGAGGTTTGCTAGGCAATGTGACCACTGGCGTTATGTATGGGAAACTAGCGTTCATTCGCAAGGCACTTGAGATCTTAAGCCTTGAGGCACCTTGATCCGCGAACATGCGGTGGAAGTCGATGGCCTCGGCTTCTCCGTTGTTGATCACAGGGGCGTCAGGATGAATATTGGTCAAGAAGGCCATTGGCAGTGCACTGATGACCACCCGGCGGCCATCATTGATGGATGTGGGGTTGATCACCAACAATGGAATGCGTGCTTCGCGCTCCGCACCGGCCATATCTCCGAAACGTACATTCAACAGGCCACGTGTATTCTCATTCAGACGGCGTTCGAACGCATGCCCTCTATCCAATGTATAGGCATGTCCATCGTCATACACCTTCCGGTAACGGAAGAACATATCGTTGGTGACAAAATTGAATGCAACGGGGTTGAGCATATCGCTTGCGACCTCACCTACCAGAATGGATGCATTACGGTCTTGTGTCGTATCGGACAGCCCGGCCAAATAGAGCTGCCGGTAATAGGTAGCGCCTATCAAGCCACCGGACGACCCTGTTAGCAACACTGATCGATCCATCAACGTGCCCTCCAGCAAACTGTCCGCAACTTGCATGCTACGCAGGGTCCAAAGCATTGCACGCAATCCACCACCACTGGTATTCACGATCAACATGGTCGGCTTTTTACCTGAACCATCCAATGCCATATTGTCTTTTTTCCAGAGTTCCAATGTTTCTAGCATGGCATCTGCGTCTGCGCGTGATTTGGCCGTATCATTAGCCATGGCATAGAGCACATCGCGGTCATACGTTGCGGGCTCAACATCATAGTTCAGCCCATATGCTTGATCATCGTACATGAATTTTTCCGTACTATGGCTGACCACATTGAGCAGGATGATGACACCCAGAATAACAGTTGATGTCCAACCTTGCATCCAACTGTACAATGCGCTGATGATCATTAGGATCATTGTGAAGAATAGAAATGCACTGGCTCCGGCTGGAATAGCGAAGAATCGCAGATCACCAAAGGCTCCTAGAGCAATAAAGATCAGCACGACGACCATTTCGAAGATCGAGCCATTGATGTGATTCTGCCAAAGCACATCACGTAGCAATTCTTTATCGTAATGCTCGCTACTTCGAGCCAATAGTAACCTGCCTCGAGGGCCTAAATATGTTTCAACTTTCCATTTTTCCGTTCGTTGGGCGCGCCGCAACCAGCGGCTGGCCTTTCGGCGTTGCGATCTTTTTCTAGGTCCCATTGTTTGATGAGGACCAAGAATATCCATCATTGGTTCGTCCGGCCTGAAGGGTTCTGGATCCTTTCCCAATAATTTGATGATATCCGTATTGGTGCTGGTGAAATAGATCAGTGCAACGAACAGGAATCCCAGCACGCCGACAACGAAGCCCAAGAGGTTTACAATGATGTCAGCTCCATCAACGAACTCCTTGTAATACTGGAACTGAGCGCTACATGACAGATAGGTAAGGATGAACAGGATCGGGATCACCGCATTGTTCACGTTGAATTTCAGAAACGGCTTTGCCAGCGTAGCAATGAAGGGGAATCGGTAGCCATGCATGGCATAGGTGTACAGGTTGAAAGCGGTAATGAAACCGCCGAGTGCGAACCCAGTGATCATGTATGACCAGAAACTGACCCGCCCAAAATACTCGGGGAACAGAAAGAGGTTGGGTACACCATATTTCACACCCATGTTCTCTGTAACGTATCCGAACAGGATGAGCCAGATCAGCAAGAGAAAATGATTCTTCTTGGCATGCAACAGAAGCAACTGCACCGGGAAGAAGTAGAGTACTCTCCTGCTCCAATGAGGTGGTTTGTGCTTCGCGACCATTTCTTATGTAACGATACCGATCATATAGTTCCTACTGAAGGCGCTAAAGATGCGCTAAAAGACCTATACGCAAGAATTGGCCCAAGTGTTGTGAAAACGAAGTAATTAGCCTCGTTCTGTTCTGCTTGGGATGCTATGGTACACCAGAACCGCCACACCCATCAACATGTGTGATATGCAACGGTCTTACTGAATTCAACTGGAAAACTTGTAATGTTACGCAAAGCTCAATGCCACATTCACATCTTCGAAAGTGTTACGCGCATGACATCCGCCTCCAACGCTTCAGCTTCCGATCTTAAAGCTTCCGCTTTAGCTAAAACCTTCGTTTTGAAATCCGCATCGTTCAGCCCTGAGCAATTGATAAGAATGTTGAGGTAACCCGCAATGGCCCCGGCACGTGCACAAACAGCTCCAACACCAGCGTCACTAACGCTGGCTGGCAGACCGGTCTCGGCCATGGCTTGCATCAACGCCATGCTTTCAACGCACACCTCCATAGTGCGTAGTGGGGTGTTTATAGCCCCTTTGGTAGCTTCAGTTATGGCTTTCGCACGAGCTGCCTTTTCAGCATCCGAACCCTTGGGAAGCCCAAAAGCAGCGAGGATGCGATCGAAAGCGCGCGTGTCTTCGTCCACCAAGTATAAAAGCTCATTGCGGTGTTTCTCACCGATCACTGCCCACTCACTGTATTGATCCCACTTATCATCCCAGCCTCGTTTGTGAGCGCTTAGGTTCGCCACCATAGTACCAAGGGCCGCTCCCAAAGCACCAACGTAGGCACCAACGGAACCTCCACCTGGCGCAGGGCTTTCACCAGCGGTCTCCTCCGTGAATTTCTTCAGGTCCATGCTCACCAATCGCTCGGCACCAGGTTCCTCCAGCATGTACTCGATCACTTTTTTCTTCGGATCGAAAGGGCGCAGATCATCCAATCCCAACGATTTGATCGCGATCTTCATCTTCTCGCTCTCGGAGATGCCCAAGCTTCGTTGTTGGCGCTTCAAAAAGAAATCGGCGGCATCCAGCAGTGACTGTTTTGGGATAAGGCCCACCAGCTCGCTTCCAGTTACACGGATCCCTCTTTCTGCCGCGCTCTTGCAAGCTTCATCGAAGGCGATGTGCACCGGTGTAACGGTAATGTCCGTCAGATTCAAGGAAAGTTGAGCAATGCCGTACTCTTCGATGTACCATCCGATGCCTTTCACGGCCTTCAATTTACCGGGTTCTTTTTTGGGTTCTCCGTTGGCATCAACAATAGGCTTGCCTGTTACGGGATCCTTCTCGTGGATAATGCGACCCGCTTCCCGGATATCGAAGGCAATTGCATTCGCACGCCGCGTGCTGGTGGTATTCAAATTCACATTGTATGCCACCAGGAAGTTTCGAGCACCAATAGCAGTTGCGCCACTGCGTGCCACACTTTCTGTGAATTCACTTGGTCCGAAATCCGGTTTCCATGCTGGGTCCACGATCTTCTTGGCCAGCCCTTCATACTCACCGCTGCGATTGTTCGCGAGGTTCTTCCGTTTCTCCTCACGTGCAGCTGCTTCATAGCAATACACAGGAATGGAGAGTTCTTTTCCAACGCGTTCAGCCAGTTTGCGGGCGTATTCTGCGGTCTCTTCCATCGAGATACCACTGATCGGCACTAGTGGGCAAACATCCGTAGCTCCAAAGCGTGGGTGCTCTCCCTTATGCTTGCGCATGTCGATCAATTCCTGTGCTTTCTTCAACAAAAGAAAAGCCGCTTCGATGACGGGTTCCGGTTCCCCAACAAAAGTGATCACGGTCCGGTTCGTTGCGTTCCCAGGATCCACATCCAATAATTGCACCCCCGCAACGGTTTTCACAACAGCGGCGATCGCATCGATCTTAGCCTGGTCTCTTCCTTCACTGATATTGGGTACACACTCGATCAATCTACGTTCCATGGTGCAATTATTCTTTCGGGTTGCGAAGTTAAGACAGGGTAGGGGCTCTGTTCAGAGAGACCTATGGAAAAGCCACGGTCGCCAGATTATTCAACATATGAAGTGCTACGGGCACCCAAATTGAACCGCTCTTCGCACGGGCATAGCCTAGGACCACACCCAATGGCAAGATCAACAGCATCACTGCCGCCGTATACTGCATATGCATGATAGTGAAAACGCCAGCAGTTGCAGCTACCGCTATGTTCTCATCTGCAAGATGCCGAACAGAGCCGAACAATAATCCTCTTAAAAGGAATTCCTCGAAAAGTGGAGCCATGATCCCAACGCCTAAATAGAGCCAGACCATATTGGTGGTGTTACCAAGGATGTCAGTCATGAAATCACTCCGGAATACCGGCGAGAGATAGGCCAACCCTTCAATGATAAGTCCAAGTAGAACGAAGATCCCGGCCCAGATCAGGAACTGTTTGATACTTGGAATACGCAGTCCGAGGAATTGGCTGGTCAGGCTTCGTTTCCATAAGAGAACTGAGAGCAGTATCGCCAGTAGACCGACTAGGCCACTCCAAAGAGCAGCATGACCAATGAGGTCGCCATTGGACATTAAGGTCGCCATTCTTTCCTGCATCAATGGTTCATTGAGCAGGCTGAATGAGAAACCTTGTTCACGCAGCTCCGGTGATCGATCGATGACCCCGTTAATGAACACACCTGATTGCACAATAAAGAACACAAGAACGATCACCCCGAAAAGAGTGATACCCATGGCAAATTCCAACCCTGGTGGTCGGATGAATGTACGAGAAGGATCAGATCCCGGGTGTTGTTCAGACGGGTGTTCCATCGATGATCACGGTTTGGATATGGTTGCTCCCGAATGCATAGGGTAAGTAGGCCAGCGAAGGCACCGGGCGGGTAATGATAAGACTTGCGCGTTTACCGATCGCAATGCTACCCAGCTCCTTCACCAGACCCATGGCAGCAGCACTGTTCAAGGTCATGGCATTGATTGCTTCCTCGGGCAGCATGCGCAATTGGATACAGGCAAGTGAAAGTACCAGATTCATATTTCCACTTGGCGTAGTACCGGGATTGAAGTCAGTTGCCAACGCGACCGGAAGACCGCGATCGATGAGTTGTCTTGCAGGGCCATACGGGATCCTCAAAAAGAACGAGCAGCTCGGAAGTAAGGTTGGAATGGTCTTCTCGGCTGCGCTCGAAGTGCTACCATCCCCGACCAATGCATCGATATCCGATTCTTCCATTATTTCCAGATGATCCACGCTCCGTGCTTTGTGCGCAACAGCCGCTTGAATTCCTCCAATACTTGTGAATTGGTTCACATGTACTTTTCCCGGTAGACCATGGTGTGCGCCAGCAATGAGGATCCGTTCCATTTCGGCAACGGTGAAGTAATTCGTCTCGCAGAAGGTATCCACGTAGTCCGCGAGGTTTTCACGCTTCACCTGCGGAATCAATTCGTTCACAATAAGGTCGATGTATGCACTGCGGTCATCTGCAAATTCAGGAGGCACTGCATGCGCGGCAAGTAGCGTAGTACGTACTTGCAAAGGCAAGGCATCACCGAGTTTGCGTGCAACGCGAAGCATCTTTAGTTCACTTTCGGCAGTGAGGCCATACCCGCTCTTGATCTCCACGGCCACAGTGCCATGTTTCATCATTTCCTGCAAACGGACCTTCGCTTGATCGAATAGCGTGTCTCCGTCCATCGCCCGCAACTTCTTGGCGCTGTTCAGGATCCCACCGCCTTTTGCAGCTATCTCTTGGTAGGTACGACCTTTGATCTTATCCACGAACTCCTCTTCGCGGGGCGCTGCGAAAACAGTATGGGTATGCGAATCGCACCAACCGGGTAGAACATACCCGCCGTTAGCATCGATCACTTCATTTGCGCCGTGATCTTTAGGCAAGTTGGCCATTTCGCCGAACGCCGAGATAAGGCCATCCTCGGCGAGTAACCAGCCATTTTCCACCTGCGGCAAACTAGCCATAGCAGCACCCGCAACTATCTCAGTTCCATATGGATGGGTGCCTACTAGGGCCTTGGCGTTGGTGATCAATAGGCGATGCATTGCGGCAAAGAAAGATCGAAACTCCTGAATAAAATTCAATTGGAAAGACAAGTTCTACACGGCTCGTTCTGCAAGCTGATTACCGGCGGAACACCTACACGCGTTGCGAGCGCTTTACTGTTTTACGACCCGATGCACTGAGTTCCCAGGATCCGACTGCACCAATACGGAATAGCAACCATTTGGGAGTGACGAAAGGTCAAGTGTAGAAACATTGTTCTTTTGGAAAAGCACCGTTCTTCCGAGCATATCCATAACGCGAAGCGTTTGAACATGTTCGGCATTTACAGTGATCATCCCGTTCGTGGGGTTCGGAAATAGTACCTGTTCAGTGTCCGTGTTCGTCGAAGCAATGGACGTCGAAATCTCGCCGTATTTAATGTTCAGAACAGGAGCCAGTTCAGGATCGGTTCCATCCGTGAAATAGACTGATCCTTGAGACGTAGCAGTGCTAGAAATTACAAATTGAGTGATATCCGTCTGCGAGATAAAGGGGAGCATTTCTTCCGGAAGGTCGATACGGATCCAACGGCCGTTGCCATCGTTGCTACCAAAACGACAGGCATCAACTTCTGCATCTGCAACAGCTATATAGTCAACGGCTTCAACATTCATTGTTGTACCAAGAACACCGTGCTTCGCCTTTACGTGTAGCGTAGATCCAATCGGGTTGGCACCGGTCAAACTATCACGACGAAGAAAAATACTTGCTTTTTCAACCGGTTGCATATCCATCACCGTCGTATTGAAGGTAAGCGCGGTAGCGAATTCTTCGGTTCCGTTCAGTCCTAGTTGTAATGTGTTCGAGATCGTGCCTGTGCTAGAAACCGAGCCATTCTCGGAACCCGTTCCAGCGAGCAGGTATAGGTCATCCATCAAGAATTTGTGGTAGAACTCACGGGTGTGCAGATCGATCATATCACGGTAGCCGCCAGCAGAAAGGTGAAAACAATCACGCGTTAATCCATAGTCACGCATGGAGCTTATGGGTGAAGGATAAGTAGGAAATCCATTCGGTAAAGGAGCAGTGAACTGGTCGTACGTACCACCGGGAGCCACTCCCAAGTTACTTTCTTGTCCGAAGGTGTATTGCAAGAAACCCGGCGAATTCACAAAATGTACGCGTGGCATGGTATCAGTGTAAGCCTCAATACCCGCAGAAAAATTGATCATTACATTATTGATCTGCTCGAACGAAGGAAAACCCATGTCTTCCCACGTACCATAGAACGGGTGCAGCGTTTGAAGCGGTGCAAAGCTCTCGATCACTTCTTCGAAATTCGGGTACATGTAGCCGCTCCAAAGCACATGAACATCGGGCCTCACGTTCAGGATGAAGTCGATCACTTGAACTAAACGCGCTCGAACGGATGCTTCCAAGGAATCGGTTTGTTGGGTGGTCATTTCAACGTTCCAATCGCCCAGAACATCGTTACCACCAATGCTCAGATGTACCACTTTGATCGAAGGTTCAGCTATCAAACGCGCTTCGATCTCGTCCTGTTTTTCAGCGGTCAGAAAATCATCTGTTTCAGCACCGTTCTCAGCGATGGTCAGGTTGGTCAGATATCGTGCATCCGAGTGCCCCCAGCGCTCAAGGACGGTATTTATGGTTTGGTCCACACCCATGAAAAAGGCCCAACTGTCGCCAACGAGCAATACTTTATTAGTGGCATCTTCGGAACATTGTGAGTAGCCGGAAAGTGAAGAGATGGAAGCAAGAATAGCAACGCAGCAATTACGTATCATAAAGTGGAAAGGGTTGAATTCGAGCGAAAATAGGTGATCTGGTCGGGAGTGCTGAAATTGCAAAATTTACACATCAGGAACTTGGGATCCACTGAGGGTCCAAATCAGCAAATCTGTTAATCCTCTCACTTCAGCTGATCATCGTATTCCCCGGTTATCTTCGCCCCATGCCCGGAAATACCGTTGGAATTCTTTTCAATCTAACCACATTCGGAGAAAGCCATGGCGTTGCTATTGGTGGTGTTATTGACGGTTGCCCTGCGGGTCTAGATCTGAACGTGGAAGCCATACAAGCAGAATTGGACCGAAGAAGACCTGGCAGCACGCCTTTAGGTACAACTCGGAAGGAAGGCGATGAAGTCGAGATCCTGAGTGGCGTAATGGAAGGTATGACATTAGGTACGCCCATTGGCTTCTTGATCCGCAATAAGGATGCGAATAGCTCTGATTATGACCAATTGAAAGAGGTATATCGCCCAAGCCATGCAGACCGGACGTGGGAACAGAAATACGGCATTCGTGATCACAGGGGTGGAGGGCGGAGCAGCGCGCGTGAAACAGCATGCAGAGTAGTGGCCGGGGCCATAGCGCGCCAATTCTTGTCCAAGCAAGGAATAAAAGTAAGCGCGTATGTAAGTGCCGTTGGAGAGGTACGGTTGGATCGGGTATATAGCGACATGGACCTGGATAGCATCTGGACCAATTCAGCAAGATGTCCTGATGCGGACACTGCGAAAAGCATGACCAAATTGATCGAAAAGGTCCGTGCCGATGGTGATTCGATCGGAGGCGTGATCTCATGTGTTGTACGTGGAGTACCTGCGGGGCTGGGCGAACCTGTTTTCGATAAGTTGGAAGCTGATCTTGCAAAGGCGATGCTTTCGATCAATGCCACCAAAGGGTTTCAGATCGGCAGCGGCTTCGGAGCGACATACTTACTAGGCTCACAGCACAACGATCCATACACGGTCACGCAAGCGGGAGGGATCAAGACTGCGAGCAACCGAAGCGGTGGAACACAAGGTGGGATCAGCAATGGCGAGGATATTCTGTTCGATGTGGCCTTTAAGCCGCCCGCCACCATAGCACAAGCGCAGCAAACAGTGAATGTAAAAGGCGAACCGGTGATCCTAGAAGCAAAAGGCCGCCATGATCCATGTGTGGTGCCAAGGGCTGTACCTATTGTGGAAGCTATGGCCTGTTTGGTTCTGATGGATCATCTTTTAAGACAACGATCAGCTCGAATATGACCGCAGCAGAAAAGAAGAAAGGAATATCGCTACCGGTCAAGATCATTATTGGCCTCATTTCAGGTACGGCTTGGGCGGTATTGTCCAGCATTATGGGTTGGAGCCATTTCACGTTGGATTGGATCGCTCCGTTCGGTGATATCTTCATCAATCTGCTGAAACTGATCGCGATCCCCCTTGTATTGTTCAGCATAATAAGTGGGGTCAGTGGTCTGAGCGACATCACCAAATTGGGGCGGACAGGTCTAGGAATGATGTCGCTTTATCTGGCGACTACGTTCATTGCTGTGAGTGTGGGTCTGGTGTTGGTAAACATCATCCAGCCCGGAAAAATGGCGAACGATGATGCGCGATTACGAAATCGGATCACGTATGAGTTATGGGTGAACAACACGACCAGCGTTGATAAGCCGAAGGATGGCCGCTGTTTGAGTTGCGACCCCGCCAACGCTGCGGTTGTTGCAGAAGTAATGGCGGCCCACGATGAAACAGCTACTGACGATTGGCTGACCGGTAAGGTTGAATTGGCGCGTAACACCAAGCAAGAAGGCCCTTTGCAATTTCTTGTGGACATGGTGCCAAGCAACATTTTCCTCAGTTTCAACGATGCGTTGATGTTGCAGGTGATCTTCTTCGCGATCTTCTTCGGTGTGGTCCTTCTGATGATCCCCGGTGCAAGTGCCGCACCTGTGATCGCGCTGATGAATGGATTGAACGATGTATTCATGACCATGGTCGATGTGGTCATGAAGGCTGCACCTTGGTTCGTGTTCGCGCTGATGGCCGGGGTGGTTTCCCGCATAGCAGGGAACGACCTTGGTGCGGTAATTGAATTGTTCAAATCGCTGGCCGGATATAGCATCACGGTTATTCTGGGGTTGGCGATAGTGGTATTCGTTATCTATCCTACGCTCATGACCCTGTTGATGCGTCGCAATATATTCCTGCGGTTCCTAAAGGCCATCAGTCCTGCACAGTTATTGGCGTTCAGTACGAGTAGCAGCGCTGCCACGTTACCCGTTACGTTGGAATGTGTGGAAGAGAATATCGGAGTAAGCAAAAGCACCGCGAGCTTTGTGTTGCCGATCGGTGCCACGGTGAACATGGACGGCACCAGTTTGTACCAGGCGGTAGCGGTCGTGTTCCTGGCTCAGTTCCACATGGTGGATCTAACGTTCATCCAACAAGTAAGCATTGTACTCACAGCAACGTTGGCCAGCATTGGGGCTGCCGCCGTTCCAAGCGCAGGCTTGATCACACTGTTCGTGGTACTGACCTCATTAGGGCTGGATCCCGCATGGATCGCGATCATACTGCCCGTTGATCGTATCCTGGATATGTGCCGCACCGTCGTGAACGTTACCGGTGACGCTACCTGTTGTAGTGTGGTGGCCCATTGGCAAGGCGAAAAACTGTTCAACGATCAAGTGTGACGAATCAGTGACAGAAAGGCTTCTGCGGATCCAAAGCGGTGCGATCTTTGTATGTTCAAGAAAAATTTAGTTCAAAGTAGTTCGTTAGTGCATTGAACTTCTGCGGTATTCATGAAAGACCATTCCACGACCCAAGGCTGCGGTAACGTCAAAGCTCTTCACCATTCACCCATCACCATTCACTACCTATAAAATGTCCAAGTGGATCAAACGCATTTTTATTACGCTCGCAGTACTTATTGTGCTGGTTCTGGCTGCGGCCATCATACTACCCTATGTATTCAGGGATAAAATTGAAGCTGCGGTGAAGCTTGAGGTCAACAAGAATATCAATGCCATCGTTAACTGGGGCGAATGGGACATCACCATACTGAAAAGCTTCCCGGACCTTACAGTGGATATTGCCGATGTGAAGGTGAGTGGTAATGCACCATTCGAGGGCGTTGACCTTGCGCGGATCGGTTCGCTAACAGCGACCATTGATATCAAGAGCGTATTCGGTGATAAGATCGACATCAAACGTGTGGGTCTCATCAAGCCTTACATCCATATCCGTGTTCTGGAAGATGGAAAGGCCAATTACGACATCGCAATAGCGGATAGTGCAGCAGTTGAAACACCAAGCGATACGGCTAGTTCGCTGAGCTTCGGGTTAAGGGAATACTTCATTGAGAACGGCCATATCATCTACGAGGATCTCTCGTTACCCGTGAGCATGGATCTGGCCAATGTGCAACACAAGGGAAGCGGCGATTTCCGACAGGATCTTTTCACGCTTGAAACAAAGACCACCATCGACAGTGTTACCGTTGTTTACGATGGCGTGAAATATCTTAAACAAGTAAAGGCCGAATTGGATGCGGATCTGGACATGGACCTGGCGAATATGAAATTCACGTTCAAGGAAAATGAGTTGAAGATCAATGAGCTCGCCGTTGCGTTCGATGGCTGGTTGGCCATGCCTACGGATGATATCGCTATGGACCTCACATGGGCAGCACAACGGACCGACCTGAAAATGATCCTATCGTTGATCCCTGCAGCCTTCGCAAAGGACCTTAAGGGCGTTGAGATGTCGGGGAAAGTGGCCTTCGGCGGCTATGTGAAGGGAACCTATGGAGAGGAGGTCATGCCTGGTTTCGGGGTTGATCTGAATATCGATAATGGCCGCTTCAAATATCCGGACCTCCCTGAAAGCTGCGAGAATATTTTCGTTGATCTGAAAGTGACCAGTCCGGATGGAAAGGACACGGATGGAATGGTGGTGAATTTGAAGCGCTTCGCTCTGAAGATGGCGGGCAATCCTATTGAGGCACGCATGCTTTTGGTAAAGCCCACAACGAACCCGACAGTGGATGCTGAGCTCAAGGCCAACGTGGATCTCGCGAGCATCAACAAGGTGGTTCCGTTGGAAAAAGGAGATGAATTGAAAGGTAACCTCACGGCGGACATTCGCATGAAAGGTGCTATGAGCGATATCGAGGCGCAGCGATATGAGAAATTTACTGCGGATGGGAAATTGATCCTTTTGGATATGGCATACAAGAGCGATTCGTTGCCGATCCCGGTAGGTATAAACAGCTTGTATTTTGAATTCAGTCCCCAATTCCTGGCACTTACCAGTTTTGATGGAACCGTTGGCAGTAGCAGCATCCAAGCTAAAGGGCGAATGGATAACTACCTTCAGTGGTGGTTGAAGGACAGCACGCTCGTAGGAACTTTTGATATGACCGCCGACAAGTTCGATATGAACGAATTGATGGGTCCTGAAACTGCAACAACTGAAGGAGCACCTGCGGATACGAGTTCAATGAGCGTGATCGAAGTACCGAGCAATATCAATTTCCGAATGGGTATGGCCGTGAAAGAGGTGATCTATGATGAAATGCACCTGACCAACGTGAAAGGGGGAATGCACATTCATGATAGTCGCGTTGACCTGAAGGATGTATTCTTCAATCTATTTGAAGGTAGCGTGAACATGGATGGATTCTATGATGCCAAGGATCTGAGCAGACCCAACATCGATCTGGGATATAAGGTGAAGGACCTGGACATTGAGCAGACCGTGAAATACGTTGATGCAGTGCAGAAAATGGCACCGATAGCAAAGACGGCGAAAGGGAAATTCAGTACCGCCATGCGCATGCAAGCGGATCTGAATGCGAAGATGGAGCCGAACATGAATACCTTAACGGGTGCTGGAACATTGAACACGAAGAACGTACGGATCGATGGGTTTCAACCCTTGGTGGATATTGCGAAAGCATTGAAGATACAAGGCATAGAGAATACCACATTGCAGGATGTATCGTTCAGCTATCGGTTCGCGGATGGTAAGATGATCACCGACCCGTTCGATGTGAAGATCGACCGGATCAAAGCCAATGTGGGTGGTAGCACAGCATTCGAGGACCAAGCGATCGACTACAACATGAAAGCGAAGATCCCGAGTGACATTTTCGGTGCGCAAGCAACCTCGGCTGTTGCTGGATTGTTGGGAAAAGCAAATCAAGCGATCGGGTCCAATTTCCAGGTCCCTAAAGAGCTGGATGCCACCATCAAGATCACAGGAACGATCGAAAAACCGATCATCAAACCCCAGTTCGCAGGTGGAGAGTCCAATGTGAAGGATATGATCGTTACGGAGATCAAGGAAGAGCTGAACAACCAGATCATTAAGGTCAAGGAAGATGTTGTTGCAAAGGCGCGTGAGGAGGCCGCCAAATTGATCGCAGAGGCCCAGAAACAAGCGGATGACATCAAGGCAAAGGCACGTCAGGAAGCAGCCAGCATTAAGTCCCAAGCCTATAAAGCAGCAGATGATGAATTAGCCAAGGTCACGAATCCATTGGCAAAGTTGGCGGCGAAAGCACTAGCGGATAAAGCCAAACAAGAAGCGGATAAGAAAGAACAACAATTCGTTGCTGAGGCCGATAAACGTGCTGATGGCATCGTGGTGATGGCGCGTAATAAAGGTGATGACATGATAAAAAAGGCGGAGGAAACCAACACGACCGTAAAATAACCATGACCCGTAGGGGCGGACCATGGTCCGCCCCTACGGGTCATGGTATGTCAAGATCGGCACAGAAATAGCAACGACCTCCAATACGGTCGCCCGAAGAGAAGTATGAGCATTCAGTTAACCAGGATCCTGGTCATTGTGGGTCTGTTGATCGGTACAAGTGCATTTGCACAGGATGAACCCGGACCATGTGATCCACCTACGGACAAGAAGATCCTGAAGCTGCTTGCCGATGCCGAAAAGGCCAAGGACGCGGAGTCTCGTCATCATAAGTTGAAGGAAGCGTTGGAGAACGATGCTGAATGCGCAACGTGTCTTTATGAACTGGGAATGTCTGCCTATCGCATTGGAAAAGAGAGCGGAAAAGGATATGATGCGGCGATCAGGTACTTTGATCAGTTGGAGACCAAATGCCCACAATTCCACAGTAACGTGCCCTATCATATGGGGATCATGCACTATGCGCAGGATGAATTTGCCGAGGCCGCGAAAGCTTTCGAAGCGTTCCGTGAATTCCCGACGGATGATCCTACGAAGCTCACTAAGGACTACGACAAGAAATACGCTGATGTGGAAGCTGTAATGCCCGAGCTCCAATTCTATGTGGATTTCTACAAGAACACTGCACCGTTGGATCCCAGGATAGTTCGCGGAGTGAGCACACCGGCTGAAGAATACCTGCCCATGCTATCGCCCGATAACGAGTTGATGTTCATCACCAGAAAAAGCAAGGTGAAGGCAAAAGGTGATATTGTTTCACGCGATGTGGAGGAATTGATAGAAGCCCGCCGAACGGATAGCAAGTCGGACTTCAATGCTGGAGAAGCGCTGCCTGAACCCTTTAACCTTGGAGATGGATATGGCGGAGTAACGATCAACGTGAACAATAAGGAAATGTTCGTTACGGTATGCTCACCGGCGGATGCTCGCGGCTATGTGAACTGCGACATATACCGCACGCATTACGATAGCAAGTTCGATATGGACAAGGGTGGCCAGACCTACATCTGGACCGGCCTGGATAACCTGGGGCCGAACATAAACACGCCCGATGGATGGGAAAGTCAACCGACGTTGAGTGCCGATGGCCGCACGCTATACTTTGCGGTTAATCGGCAGAACACGGATGCAACGGATATCTTCCAAAGCACCCGCGATGAGAAAGGGGAGTGGGCGCCAGCACGCCCAGTGCCCGGGATCAACACCATGGGAGATGAGAAGGCACCGTTCATGCACTCGGATAGCCGCACCATGTACTTCGCGGCAAAACCACCGCAAGATGATCCTGATAAAGGCCATAAGAGCATCGGTGGTTACGATATATTCTTTAGCAAATTAGGAGACGATGGCACATGGGGAAAACCCAAGAACATTGGGAACCCATTGAATACCGAACAGGACGAACACGGATTGATCGTAAGTGCTGACGGTCGAACCGCCTACTTTGCCAGTGGTAGGTTCCAGGGCGTTGGTGGGTTGGATATTTATGGCTTCGACCTGCCTGTGGATGTCCGGCCGGAAGAGATCCTGATCGTGAAAGGAACGGTTCGCGACGAAGCGGGTCGCGTGGTGAAGGACGCGACCGTGGAGATCAAGTACATGGATACACGCAAGACCGAGATCATCCATGTGGATAGCACGGATGGCCGTTACGCAACTATTGTGAATTTGAAAGAGAATAGCGACGTAGTGGTGACGGTAAAGAAGAAGGATCATGTGTTCGATACGCACAGTTTCTCGCTGGAGGATACGGTACGAGCCGGTGTCGCGAAAGTGGATATGACCGTGCAGAAGATCGCGGTTGGGAAGAGCTACCGCGTGAACGATATCAAGTACACTACGAACTCGGCAGAGATATCAAAGACCTCGGAATTCATTTTGGACGAGTTGATCGAATTCATGACCGAGAACCCAAAGGTGAAGATCCGGATCGAAGGGCATACGGACAACGTAGGTAACACACAGGAGAACATGGTGCTTAGCAATGACCGAGCATTCACCGTAATGGGCTATTTGCAGGATAAAGGGATCGCTGGGTCACGGTTAGCTTTCAAAGGCTTAGGGCCTACGGTCCCCTTGAAGAGCAACGATACCGAAGCCGGAAGGGCCGAGAATCGAAGAACTGAATTCGTGATAATTGGTCTTTAAGGACTCTTATCCCGTATGTTAGAACGGCATCCTGTTCAACTAGCTTTGCGCCTTCCCAAAATGCGACCGATCACCACTTTCTTGTTTCTTTCATGCGGACTGTTCTGTTATGGCCAGATATCAACAGCTCAGCCCCCTTTGAATTGGGGAAACGGAGACGATGATAGGTCCACCATACCGAGTATTTCGCTTCATCCATTGGATGTACAGGCATTGGTGGATTCAGAAGACCTTGGCTCGGATGAACTGAAGTACGGCGTACAAAGGGTTCTTTCAGCGAATGTCGTGCAAGAAGGTGTCTGGACCCAATTGCCGAATGGCGATCGTTCATGCCGCTTACTTCTGCGAAGTCCGGGTGCGGCCATGCTAAGTGTTCAGTTCGATCAATGGGAACTGCCAGTAAGTGCGACTGTTCATTTGTACAACGAGGATCGGAATTTCTACATCGGTGGATTTACAATGTCGAACCGGAACCCGGACGATGGTTCCATGGCCACAGCTGTGGTACCAGGCGATGCCGTGGTGATCGAGTATCGTGTGCCCGCTCAGTCTCCAACTGGCGACTTGCACGTAGCAAGTATTACGCACGGGTACCGTGACCTGTTCAATTTCAGGGAAGCTGGCTATTTGCGGGACTACTGGCCAGGATATGCAAGCCACACGTGCAACATCAATGTGAACTGTCCACAAGCAGCGGCCTGGCAGGATCAGAAAAAGTCGGTTGCCATGTTCTTGCGTCCGGATGGTGGTGGATGTTCCGGTAATTTGATCAATGCCGTGCATGCTCCAGGTCGTCCGCTTTTCCATATGGCCAACCATTGTTATCAACCAACAACGAGCCAGTATGTGTTCTACTTCAATTATGAGGCCCCTGCTTGTGTTGGCGATACCGGCCAGACCGTGCAGACGCTCACTGGTGCATCGCTTTTGGCAATTGATTACTATGATGATTTTGCATTGTTGAAACTTACCAACTCGCCGCAAGCCGCCGGATATGATGTTTATTATGCGGGTTGGGATCGATCGGGCGCTACACCACAAACGGGTACAGTGATCCATCATCCAGCTTACGACGTGAAAAAGATCACATTCGATACGAATCCGCTGACTTCCTATTCTGCAGGTGGCACTCAACTATGGAGGAGCTATTGGAACCAAGGTATCGTTGAAGGCGTTTCCAGTGGCGGCCCATTGTTCGATCAGAACAAACGAATGGTCGGGCACATGAATGAAGGCGCGCAGGATTGTACCAATTCCACAACATTGCCTACTGGATGTGCAAAGTTCAGTGCAAGTTGGGATGGTGTTTCTTCGGTCTCCAGACTGCGGGATTGGTTGGATTCCGCGAATACGGGTGTATCCACATTGAACGGTTTCGCTCCTCCGCTCTCGTCGCCCAGTGTAAAGGTTAGCCTCAGGGCCTTCCTGGAGGGGCCATTCAATACGACAAATGGCCTGATGAAGGCTGATCTACGAGCGAATGGAGTTGTGCCGCTTAACGAGCCATATTCAGGGTTAGGATACACACACACAGGCGGCGGCGGGGGAGAAACAACATCTGCCTCGGTATTGTCCGTTTCGAATGCCAATGCGATCGTGGATTGGGTGGTGGTAGAGCTTCGTGCCAAGAATGATAGCGCTTTGGTCGTGGCCACACGGAGTGCATTATTGCAGCGCGATGGAGATATTGTTAGTACGGACGGCACCTCTCCGGTAACGCTTAACATGCCATCGGATCAATACTATATAGCAGTGAGGCATCGAACGCACTTGGGTATCATGGCAGCGGGCCGTTATGCACTTTCCTCTACACCAACGAGCGTTGATCTTACCAATGGCACCGCAGCATTGTATGGAGGCAGTGCCGCAATAAAAATACTGAGTGGAAAACAGGTGATGTTTGCCGGTGATGTGAACGGAGACAACCAAATTGTCTACACGAACACGAACAATGATCGTGATCTTATACTGACCTTGATCGGTGGGGTCGTGCCTACCGCTACATTAAGCGGCTACCATGCGGAAGATGTTAATATGGACGGCGTAGTGAGCTATACCGGTGTCAATAATGATCGGGATATCATTTTGATAAATATAGGGGGAATTACACCGACCAATGTACTGGACGGGTCAATTCCCTGAACCTTGTTCGCGCCCGTCGGATGCAATTTCGCGTTGTGCGTCCTCTGCCTCCTGATCGGCTCGCTCCTTCATTATTGTCTTATTTCTATTCTTCATCATTCTCAGGTTGAGCGTCTCCACAAGTACGGAGAATCCCATGGCGAAATAGATATAATTCTTATTGATATGTTCGCCCATGCCCTCGATCAATAGTGCTACACCGATCATTAGCAGGAATGCCAAGGCCAAGACCTTTACAGTAGGGTTATCCTCTACAAAGTCACTGATCGTGGTTGCTGCTACCATCATGACGACCACGGCAATGATGACCGCTAGGACCATGATGACGATCTCATTGCTCATACCCACGGCAGTGATCACGGAGTCCAACGAGAATACAATGTCCACCACCACGATCTGCGAGATCACCATGGCCATACCTCTTTTTTTGATGTTGGACAGTGGATCTTCATCGTGTCCAGTGACCTTGGAATGTACTTCCACAGTGGCTTTGTAGATCAGGAACAGTCCTCCTAGGATCAGTACCAGGTCGCGTCCGCTGAAGTCATGTCCGAATAATGTGAACAACGTTTCATTCAGCCCCATTACCCAGCTTAAGGATAGCAGCAGCAGAACGCGGGTGATCATGGCCAACGCGAGACCGATCTGCCGAGCCTTGCGCTGTTCAACACGTGTGGATAACGTATTACTGATTATCGAAATGAAGATGATGTTATCGATCCCCAGCACGATCTCCAACACCGTAAGGGTGAAAAGAGCTATCAATCCATGCGATGTTAACAGAACGGCAAAATCCAAAGAAGTAAAGTCGATCATTGATTGTTAAGAGCTGCGATTTCGGGTGCGAAAATACGCGTACCGGATATCAAAAGATCCAACCTGACTGATGAAAATGGATCTTGCACAACCTCTCAAAGTGTGAACAGGTCACGGTACTCGTGCGCACACCTCCTATTTAGCCTTTCGCGATGACGATCCGAATGGTTGGATAATTAATTCGGTTCATTGTGGACCCGTGGCCATTGTTACAATGGTTTCGTTCCGGTTCACCGGGTTCAACCAATGAACAACACGATCCACCAGGCCCGGTTCCGATCGCCCGATCTCGTGCAAAGGCCCCATTGCTTCAGTTACCCTAGCAATGCGGTTATTGATATCCTCTTCCCCGAAGAATAGAATGATCTCCGGTTTCTCGTTCAAAGGGTAATCATCTAGAACAACCGCAAGATCTGCGGTCGGGTCTGTCCAAGGCAACACATTTGTATCCCATTGTCCCAAATAGAATAGCGGTGGCATAGGTGCTTCCTTCCCGTAGGTGTCTTCGATGACGATTCCTTTCAACGGCCGATGATCACGGAGTGAGTAAAGTGCTTCAACACGGGAGCGCTTACTGTAGGTAAAACACAATACGACCAGGATCACAAAGTTCAATGAATGTATCCATAGTACATGGCCACGCCACAAACCTGCCTTGTTCTGCCACCATTTCGATGTTGCGAGATACTGTTCCCAGCTAACATGACCAACTACGAAGAACAAAGGGATTATAGGCAGAAGGAAACGTTCTTGTTTATTCGGAAAATAGGAATGGATAGCAATGAAAAGCAGCATTGGAAGCCAAAGCAAAAGGGGAGCGGTTCGCCGAACGAAACCGAACAACACCGCCAGCCCCAGGAATGGCAGGTAAATGCCTGCGAGCAAAAGGAGGTAATTGTACCAAGGAAGCACGCCATAGGTTGTCGTGTTGTAAAGGTTGTACAGCACGTACTCCGTTATCTCCGCGAAAGGTATACCCCACAGGATGATATCGATCATGCCTTGTAATGCCACTATGGGACCCAGAATTCCGATTCCGTAATAGATGGTGTGCTTCCACTTTTTTTGCAAGAGGAATGCCAGTCCAGGACCAATGGCAAAGAATAGGGTCTGGAACCTCACATTAATTGCAAGTCCTATCCATATGCCTGCTATCAGTGCATCTTTCAATCCGATCTCATTCTTGTTGCGTACCAAGTGATATGCTCCTAACATGAGGAATGGGATGCAGGCGACCTCCACAAGGTTCCTTACCGCTAGGAAAGGCATGAAATAGAACAGTGCTAAAAAGAGTCCGGTCCGCCAAGCGATCTCGGCGTTGGACAGACGCAGGGCTATTCTATACCCGACACGTACTACGACCAAACTCCAAATTGCGAGCAAAATGCGCACAGCGATCATCATCGATTTCGGATCGGAAACGCCTATGGTCTTCAGAATGTAGAAGAACAGATAATGTAGACCAACGAAGAAAAAACTATGTCCGCTCGGTCTGGGAGAATCACCTTGGTTCCAGGGAAGCCAATTGTTGTAATCCGCACCATCCACCCAGGACCCAGCCGCTTCAATAACAAGGAAATGGTCATCGTGAGCGAAGTATCCTTCACTGAAAAAAGCAGCGATCAACCGGGGAACAAAGGCGATCACAGTAAGTGCTCGCAACGGATCTTTCCTACACCAATGCTTAAAGGATCCCCACATCACCGCGAAACTAGTGTGAACAAGGTTACTTTCGGAACCGCCGTAAATAAGTGGTCCAATGGTGAAGCGCAGAGAATTAAGTTCCAGAGGAGTTATTGGAACATTGATAGCAGCGGCAGCAATGATCGCAGCATTGCCCGTTGTGTTCGATCTGATGCTCACCCGTCCAGGGATAATACCCTTTGAACCGTTCTTGGACTACTTGCCGCGCAAGGACTTGTCCACGCTGATCTTTGGTGTCTTGTACAGCGCAGCGGTATTGGCAATGATCATAACCTTGAAAGATCCAGTTCGGCTCTTGCGTGGTTTTCAAGCTTACATCATGCTCATTACACTCCGCATGATCTGCATGATCCTGGTGCCATTGGTACCACCTATCGATCTGGTAACGCTGCAAGATCCATTCGCCCAGCTCTTTTATCCTTCTGACGTACCATTCGAGAAAGATCTTTTCTTCAGTGGACATACTGCGACCGCATTCCTTTTGTTCTTGGTGGTTCCGGGTCGGAATTGGCGAACCTTGTTCATGGCCGTAACGGTTTTCGTAGGGATAGGTGTTCTGGTCCAACATGTGCATTGGACAGTGGATGTTATTGCAGCACCTATTGCGGCTTGGCTGTCATGGCGTGCAAGTGCACTTACGTTAAAATGGTCAACGAAAATCAGCCCAACCTGAATTCCGTCACTTCAGTTTTTTCAAATAGATGCCACTGGCAATTCGCTCAACAAGCCCTTCTGGCATTAGGCCCATTGCGAATACGGTGATGCGGTTCATCAGACCAGGAACCACCTCGGCCTTTCCAGCGAACATGGCATTTAACGCAGCTTTTGCAATTGGCTCAGGAGGGTGCCCGAATTTCTTCGCAAGTTCGTCCAGCGCTTGCATGCCGGCCCTTTCGGTGAATCCTGTGATCACACTACCCGGGCACACGCAGCAGACCTTGATGCCGGTTGCGTCCAGTTCCATTCTCAAGGATCGCGACCACCGTAGAATAAAGGATTTACTACCGCTGTAGGTACTTAACGTAGCCATCGCATTGTACCCCGCCATGCTTCCAATATTCAGAATATAGGCGCACTTGGTTTGCTTGAGATGGGGGATAAGCAAATGCGTTAATTCCACCGGGACCGTCATGTTCAGCTTCATCATACGGAGATGGTCAGCAAGCGGTTTTTCTGCGAATCGCCCCCAAATAGCTTCGCCAGCGTTGTTCACCACAATGTCCAATTGAACACCGGAAGAGATCACGTCAGCAGCTAATTTCGATATAGCATCCGGTGCGGTGAGGTCGGCTTCAACGATACGCACGCGTCCACCGTTCAGAGCTCTGCATGCAGCGGCCGTTTCTTCCAGCTTGACCCGTGTACGCGCAACAGCTATGATGCCATAACCTCGTTCAGCTATTTGCAAAGCAATTGCTCGTCCCAATCCCTGACTTGCACCGGTTATCAATGCGTATCCTTTCTCCATCAACACCTACGGCCTCACTTAACAAATCCTTGGAACCGATGATAGAACGGAGTTTTGCTATTCGCTGTTTTCAGTTGGAATTCCCCTGAAATGATCGGTATATACATCACTCGCCTGCGGCTTGCTTCACCGATCAAGGAGGAACGTTGAACCCTGTGCCAAGCGCGACCATCGTGTACCGTAAGATCGCCAGCCTTAATGTCGAAAGCCACTTCACGTGGGTCCGGTCTGTTGTCCAGGAACTGCACCTTGCGGAATAGGATGCCGGACTTACGTTGCTTATGTGTTCCGGGTAAAATACGTAATCCTCCATTCCGTGGATCCTGATCATCCAAGTGGATACCAACGTTCAACATGGGGTACATTTTCTTACCGAGAAAGAGATCACGAACAGAGTCGGTATGCCAACCCATTTGTGTGAAGTTGCTTTCAGAGGAATTTACATAATGATTGATCACCAAGCCATCCTTCTCGTGCGTTCCGAAGCGTGCTTTTTCATCGTAGAGGTTCAGAAGCAAATTCAATCGAGGATCGTTCATCAATTCCTCGAGTACAGGGTGGTATTGCGATGCGAAACAAAAACGCTGTACGATCGGAGTGCCGTCAACGTCACGTCCGAACTTGATCGGTGTACCGTTCAATACTTTCAGGTCCTGTTGCACCCAACTTCGGCTTAATTCATTTATCGCGGTCCGTATGGCTTCAACTGCATGAATGTCCAAGAAATTCCGGAAGTGCAGAAAACCGTTCTTTTCAAAGGATTGCTTCAGATCAGGCGATATGCCTTTGGAGAATTCAGTACTTACTTCGCTTTTAGGCGCCATCGTGAAGCCCTTGAATTGGGTTGCGAAAAATACTGAACTTCCGGATAGCCCCGAAATAATAGAGGCATGTTATGGACAATTGTGATGAACAGTGGGTTGGTTCATTACTTTGGCGCCCTTACTTTTCCAATGAACATCGTAGTATTATCCCGGGATACCAAATTGTATTCTACCAAACGATTGGTGGAGGCTTGTGAAATACGCGGCCACAACGTGCGCGTGATAAATCATATAAAGTGTGATATTTTCATCGAAAAGAAGAACCCACAGATCATTTATGGTGGTGAGTCCATCACGGATGTGGACGCAGTTATCCCACGAATTGGTGCAAGTGTTACGTTCTATGGCACTGCGGTGGTCCGACAGTTCGAAATGATGAAAGTTTTTACCACCATTGAGAGCCAAGCATTGGTCCGCAGCCGGGACAAGCTTCGCAGCATGCAGATCCTTACGCGCAGCGGAGTAGGCATTCCCAAGACCGTCTTTACCAATTACAGCAAAGATGTAGGCAGCGTGGTCGATAGCGTGGGTGGTGCGCCGTGTATCATCAAATTGTTGGAAGGTACCCAAGGATTGGGCGTAGTGCTGGCCGAGACCAAGAAAAGTGCAGTCGCCGTTTGCGAAGCGTTCAATAGCTTGAAGGCCCGTGTCATCGTGCAGGAATTCATCAAGGAAAGCAAAGGCGTGGACATCCGCGCTTTCGTAGTGGATGGTAGGGTAGTTGGAGCGATGAAGCGTACGGGCAAGGAAGGTGAGTTCCGTAGCAACCTGCACCGTGGCGGTACTGCGGAATTGATCGAACTATCGCACGAAGAAGAAGTGTCTGCCATAAAAGCCGTAAAGGCTTTGGGCCTGCACGTAGCCGGCGTGGACATGCTTCAAAGCGATCGGGGTCCCTTGGTATTGGAAGTGAATAGTAGCCCCGGTCTGGAAGGCATCGAAAAGGCCACTGGCCAAGATATTGCTGGCGAGATCGTGAAGTTCATTGAGCGGCATACTTAGACATGGCTTGAACTTCGGTTGTAGCGCGAATTGAGCTTCGCTTAATGCAGAACAGCGGCTTGCAACCTTGTTCCGCCCCCAAACATATCTGATTCCGTGTGGGGGTTGAAGGAATTCAACATTGATCACCACTCGCGTCCTTCTGGGTGGATCCGCGATCGAATAGCTCGAATATCGCGGTTTGGTTGGAACCCTTACCCCAATAAGAACCGTTCTCCTACATCCACGACGAATCTGCCGCGCAGGAATTTTCGGCCAAGTAGCACTTGGAACTTCATATCGCTCCTGTCGAACAGCGTGAACTGCGTGCGCACTGCATGATCGTTCAATTGAACAACGGTGCTGATCAGGTAGCGATTACTGATGGAACCATTGCTGCTCTTCACTTTTACCCGTTTATAGCGTGAAAAGATCATCTTTTTACGAACGCCACCCATTTGAAATGTCACCACCAACTTCCGTTCGCCGTTCACGGTGCGGATCCCCAGGTTCTGATAGTGTAAAGCACTGCGATAAGCACCGGTATCGATCTTGGCAATTACACGTGGAACGCCAAGGTCGGTAAGAGCGATATGCTCAAGTCTGCCTATGGTGATCTTTTGTGCTAATACCATTTGGATCTAGAGATTCGTCCCAAGATGCGATACTGACTGCCGAAGGCACGTGTTAATTTTTGATCAGGCGATTCAAAAAATATTTGCATAGCCATAGCTACGGAACTATTTTTTGAAGAAGCATGGGCGGAAAAGAGCGAGCAGATCAGAAGGATCTCTATTTCCAAATGGTATAACATGTTCGGCGCAAACGTACCCTCATAGTGCTTTACTGGAGCGGCAATTCATGGTAGATTGCCAACAGGTCCGGTTTGAACACATGACGATCAGCATGGTATGATCCTTGCTTATACCGATATTTGCAACAACCCAATTGAAAATGAACCGGATCATACTACTCACAGTAACCGCATTATTAGCGGTCGTATGCACGACTTCGCCTGAACTTAAAGCGCAGGATAGGACTGAACAGGTCGCAATGAAGAGCTTCGGCGATGCCATCACCCCCGATGGAGCGATTACCACCGAAGACCTTTTGAAGGCAATGACAACAACGGATTCACTTGCGACCAAAGTGCAATGTGAAGTGATCACCAGCTGCACCAAGAAAGGCTGTTGGATGGATGTGATGTTGAAGGACGGTGAGGTGATGAAGGTCCGCTTCAAGGATTATGGCTTCTTTGTTCCTACATCCGGGCTGGAAGGAAAGCATGCAATTATGCAGGGGTATGCAAAGAAGGAAACCACCGATGTGGCCACTTTGCAGCATTATGCAGAAGATGCAGGAAAGAGCGAAGAAGAGATCGCGAAGATCACGGAACCCGAAACCAGTTTGATGTTCTTGGCCAACGGTGTGCTGATCGCGGAATAAGGTGAAATCCATTTCGAATGTTGGACAATGGCCAGGAGCACTGCTCAGGGCCATTGTCGTTTTCTGTTCAATTACCACGGTGGCTCATGCCCAAAGTGGGTTTGAATTGAAGCCGGTCCGTGAAAGCGCGATCATTGGTGCTGGACTCATTTCCCATGGAACTTCGTTCTTTCTCGAACACCGGAACAGGACCGCACCTGCCCCCGTTCTGGATTACGACAGGATCCCTGGAATAGATCGGGTGGCAACGCGCCAATGGAGTCCCTCCGCCCATACGACCAGCAACGTCTTATTCGGAGTTGCACTGGCGGCATCATTCACCGCGGCGATCATTGGTGATGAGCAAGCGAAGCCATTAGTACCGATCGTGATCATTACGAGCTCCGGCCTATTGGCTAGCGGAGTTACCAATACGGTTAAGGAATTGGTACGAAGACCGCGCCCTTACCTCTACAACAGCAATGCACCGGAGGTGCTAGTCCCATCCAATAACGACCAACTCAGTTTTTGGAGTGGACATACCGCAAACACGGCTGCATTAACCTTCGCATGTGCAAGCATGATGCAACGGAGCAATGCCTCGAGCGGGGTGAAGACCGTAACCTGGATCGGCGCTGCTTTGGCGCCTGCGGCGATGGGATATTTGCGTGTAAGAGCGGGCAAGCATTTCCCCACGGATGTGTTGACAGGTTACGCTGTTGGTGCACTTATCGGTTTGGCGGTGCCCTACTTTCACCGCGTTAATTGATCGTTCAGATGATGAAGTTCGCGTTGGCCGTGCATGGAGGTGCCGGAACCATATCCAAGGAGTTAATGACCAGCAGCCGGGAGCAAGCCTACCACAGCACGCTGGAATTAGCGTTGACAAGGGGGCAGGAGATCCTTTCGAAAGGTGGAGCTGCCTTGGATGCGGTGGAAGTCGCGGTACGTGTGATGGAGGATTCGCCACTATTCAATGCGGGTCGTGGGTCGGTGTTCAATGCCGATGGACAGCATGAAATGGATGCGAGCTTGATGAACGGATCCGATCTGAAGGCCGGTGCCGTAGCGGGTGTGCAGAATGTAAAGAACCCTATCGGGCTGGCCCGCAAAGTGATGGACCATAGTGAACATGTGCTGTTAAGCGGCAACGGTGCCTTTGAGTTTGCACATAAGCAACGTGTGGAGTTGGAGGACGATCAATACTTCTTTGACGACCTGCGGTATGAGCAATGGAAGGAAGTTGCAGGGACTGATCGCGTACAACTGGATCATGCTGACAAGGAACGGAAATTCGGGACCGTAGGTGCTGTGGCTTGGGATGCGAATGGCAACTTGGCTGCCGCAACGAGTACAGGTGGCATGACCAATAAGAAGTTCCAGCGGATAGGGGATAGCCCGATCATTGGAGCAGGTACGTATGCCAATAATGATTCATGCGCGATCAGTTGCACTGGCCACGGCGAAAGCTTTATTCGCGCTGTTGTTGCCTTCGATGTGCACGCACTGATGCTGTACAAAGGACTCTCGCTTGCTGATGCGGTGCGCGAAGTGGTCCATGAAAAATTACCGAAGCTGGATGGCGATGGCGGCCTTATTGCTGTGGATCGAGACGGTAACATCGTCCTGGATTTCAATTGTCCGGGCATGTACCGTGGTCAGGTATCGCATGATCAGGAACTTACAACTGCGATCTTCCGCTAGTTGTCTTTATTCACTGTCGCTTTTCCCTTTCGCCAGTTTTCTGTAAAGGGGATCTTGATACGGTCTTCCTCAGGGAAATCATGATCCTCACCGAGGATGTAACCGTATGGTTTCAAAGCGGGCAATGAATCGCATACGATCTTGATCATTCCCGTAATTGGAATGGCCAGCACCATACCAATAAGGCCCCACAGCGTTCCGCCTGCGATAAGCGCTACCAAGCTGGCCAAGGGGTTAATGCTCACACTCGACCCAACCACTTTCGGTGTAATGAAGTTGTTCTCCAGGAATTGTGTTATCGCGCAAACGCCTAAAGCACCGACGGCATACATGTAGGAATCTTTGGTTATCAGGGCGATCAAAAGGGGGAAGAGCGAGCCGATCATTACGCCGATGTACGGTATCACATTCAGGAAACCCACTAAAAAACCGAGAAGGATGGCGTATTTCAGTCCAAGAATAAGGAAGCCGATGCTGTTCAGTACGCCGAGGATCACGATCACGGTGAAAACACCTTTGAGGTATTTTTGGGATAGTTTGGAGATCCGTATCATGATGTCCAAGACCAGACCATCACTGGTAGAACCGAGTTGTTTGAAGAACATTCGGAACCTATCGCGTAACAGTATCAAGAGGAACACGAAGAGTGGTATTGGTACTATGCTCGCCAGCACATTGCCTGTGCTTGAGAAAAGATCTACTGCGACCTTACCACCGGTACTCGCAATTTCGCCCACGCGTTCATTGAACCATTTCAACTGTTCACGTTGGCTCATGTGGGTCCGGTCGGCGATCCATGCCTGTATCATGGTTCCTTTTTCTACCAAAGCTGTTTTCAGCGTTGGAAGGTCATCAGCGAACCTTCTTAGTTGCCATCCCATTAAGAAAAGGGTGCCGATAACTACGATCAACAAGACCAGCGTGGCAACTGTTGCCCCCAACCATTTCGGTCCGAAGCGGTCCATGCTACGTGCAATGGGTAGCATTAGGAAGGCTAATAGCCCACTCCCAACGACCAAGAGGATCAAGCTTCTTCCATAGAAGAGCGCCACAACGGTGAGCACCGTGGCGAGCAATAGCAGAACATAGCGCTTTAGTCCTTCGGATCCGGTCATGGTCTTTGATCGTGTTACCGTACGAAGATCACACTTCTTCGTGTTCACCGGTCAATCGGTTTCGGATACGCTCCCATGAACGACCAAGTTCGTGGACGAGCCGCTCACCGCGTTTGCTTTGCATGAACGCATTTGCAATGGCGGGTAGAACAAGACCCGCGAACCATCCGAGCGCCTTTCCTTTTATGGTTTTCCCGGTTGAACCAAGCACAATTCCGAGCAGGTTGCCAGCGATCCCATTGTCGTTACCGAACGCAGCTTTCAGTGCCTTCAACGGAGAGATGGACTGAATGGCTTCTTGAATGGAATTGCTGATCAAAGCTTTGCGAAGATCCGGGTCGCGAAAGGTTTCCAGATGGGCCTGCATACGTTCGTTCTGGGCTGCGCGTGCTGCTCGGAGGACTTGTTTCTCAGCAAGCACTTCATCCATATTCTTGAAGCGTTCAATCCTTTTCATGGATGGTATTGATGATGGAAAGCGTTATGAAATTCCGGATCACCGGGCCGAAAAGGAAATATACAGTAGCGGCGAGCAAAATAAAAATACCAGCCGTACTAAGGAACCCAAGTACCAAGCTGTTCATGAGCTGCCCTAGCCATATGGCCAATGCAATGCTGCACATGAGAAGTCCGCCGGTAATGAACAAGGCCATGACAAAGCCTAGTATCAGCGCTCCGGATAACTTGCCCAATGTTTCGCTACCTGCCAATTTGGAATAAGCGACCTGCGCATCCAACCACTCTTTGGAATCGTCCAGAACGGTGCCCAGAACATCATCGATCCCAGGCGTGGCGTCACCATTTGCGCTGTAGCGCTCTTTGAATTCCGTTTCCTTTTGCTCCGGCATAATGATCAATTTGCACTGTGCCGAATATTCTCAGCAGCTCGTTCAACTTTCTCGGAAAGATCCTCTTCGGATACCTCAACATCATCCTTTAAGCGTGAACGAAGGTCTTTCCCTTCATCGACGAGGAATCGGATGAAATCCTTCACTTCCTCTGATGTCATGGATGCGGCGTCGGATACCTTTCCTTTTGCCTTGCTCCATTCTACACGGCCTTTATCAATTGCATCGCCGAGGTCATCTTTTGCTTTAGATGCCTTTTTCTTCAGTTTTTTCCGGGTTTCTTTTCCAGAGTCAGGTGCAAACAACACTCCGAGTGCGGCACCTACTGCAACAGCGGCCAAAAGGCCGATCAATTTTTGATTTCGATTCATGTGCTTGTGCTCTTGGCTGAATAAGTATTCAATAAAGTTACGCTGTTCAATGTACAAAGACTGAGCCATGGATCAGATCTGCCATTGCTTATGACAAAATTGCGGTTCCAACTTGCCAGTCAATATACGAAAGCAAATGTTCATAGCGATATGGAAATGCGCAGTTGTGACGATCCAGGTCCATTGGTGATCTGATATTTTGGATGATTGCTCAGATCTGAGCATAGACAAGGATCACTGCGGCGTTAACAAGGAATTAATGTAGCTTGCAATGTCGTTACATTTCCTCGTCAGTTATACTCGATCTCGTCAATGATAACCTCCTGATCAATGAAAAAAGGTAAGTACATCGTATTGGCTTTTGGATGCATTGTCATCCTCGGGTTGGTCCATGCCACAATGCAGGATAGGTCGAAGGATGAAAATGGCCATCCGAGCGGTCCGCAGGTGGTAAATGAACGCATGTTGCTGGAGCGTGCGTACCCCGATGCAGTGTTCGATCTGGTCGCCTATAAAAAGGGTGTTGCTGAAGCCCTTCGACTAAGAAGCGCTCAAGTGGAACGCGATCTTTTGACCTGGACGGTTGAAGGTCCTGGGAACATCGGGGGGCGATTCAATACCATTGCGATCCATCCAACGGACTCTGACATAATGTTGGCAGGCGCCGCAACTGGTGGCGTTTTCCGGACAACGGATGGCGGATCGACATGGACTCCTGTATTTGATGAACAACCCTATTTGTCCATCGGTTACATCACATTTGATCCGAGCAACCCGAATACGATCTGGGTTGGCACTGGTGACGCTAATATCTCAGGATTCTGCTACATAGGCGACGGTGTGTACAAAAGCACCGATGGCGGTACAACATGGCAGCACAAGGGACTGGTCGACCAACATGTAACTGCATCGATCATTGTTGATCCGACGAATTCCAACACCGTTTATGCAGCGGCCATGGGCCAACCTTTCATACGTGACGACAACCGTGGATTGTACAAGACGATAGATGGTGGCGACTCATGGACTTCCGTATTGTTCGTCAGTGATCAAGCGGGCGTGATCGATATGGTGATGGATCCGAGCAACGCACAGGTCATCTATGCCGCTACCTTCGATCGAATTCGGAGTAATTCCGAAAGTGTGGCCCACGGGCCGAATGGAAAGATCTGGAAAACAACCAACGGTGGTTCGGATTGGGTGCAACTCACCAATGGTCTACCGAACTATCCCGTTTCACGGATCGGGCTTGCAATTGCCCATTCTGCGCCGAACACACTCTATGCAATTGTTGCGGATTCCACTTATGGCGTGGAGGGGATCTACAAGACCATTAATGCTGGTGCATCATGGACCAGTTTGGATATATCAACGGTCGACAATTTGCATAGCACGTTCGGTTGGTACTTCGGAAAGATCCACGTCAACCCTTCGGATGCTGAGCGGGTCTATATTTTGGGTGTGGATAGTTACACATCCGTAGATGGTGGAGATACGTGGGATATGTTTACGCCATCTTGGGGAACGTACGAAGTTCACGCGGATAAGCATGATCTGCAGTTCACTACGGGCAACGTGATCCTCTTATGCACGGATGGAGGAATCTATCGGACCAATGACGAAGGAGGTACGTGGGAGGACATCGAGAATATCCCCGTGAATCAGGTCTACCATGCCGCAGAGAACCCGCATTTGGTAGCGGATTATTGGTGCGGTGTGCAGGACAACGGTACGTCCAGAGGAAACGCCTCGAACATTAATAGCTGGGAACGCATGGCAGGAGGCGATGGTTTCCTGCCCAAATTCGATCCAGTGGATCCATTGCTGAGCTATGTGGAAATTCAATATGGCTACGTGCTGTATTCTGATAATGGTGGATCGGACTATTTCGATTGCGTATCAGGTATCGATGAGAATGATCGTGTGAATTGGGACATGCCTTATACGATCGATCCATTTGATCGAAGCGTCCTGTATTGTGGAACTGAACGGATGTACAAAATGGAAGGTGCGCCCTATGGCTTTTGGGAACCGATCAGCAATGACCTTTCGAATGGAGGAACGGGTAGGGTACACACGATCACAACACTGAGTCCATCCGCAGTGAGTGCCAGCAATATATACGTCGGTACCGGTGATGCGAATGTGTGGGCATCGACCAATGGTGGCGCGAGCTGGAACAATGTGACAGGCACGTTACCAGAGCGTTATGTAACGGCAGTTGTGGCCTCTCCGAATTTGGCAAATGCAGTTTATGTTACGCATTCCGGCTATCGCGAAGGAGAGAATATTCCGCACATACATCGTTCTGCGAATAACGGTACAAGTTGGATCGACATCTCCGGTGATCTGCCACAAGTTGCGGTGAACGATGTTCTTGTACGGAATGGGAACGAGGACTTGATCTTCGTGTCCACCGATGTTGGTGTATACTATACCGTGAACGGTGGCCTTCAATGGAATCGGTTAGGCGACAATATGCCGTTAATGCCAGTGTTCGACATCGAGTTCAACGCCGCTGGAACCAAGGTCATAGCGAGCACGTTTGCACGTTCGGTGCAGACCTGTGATATCACGAGCTTACTTACAGTGTCAACAAATGACATGCCTCCGCTCACCGCAGGGATCATGGTTTATCCGAATCCTGTAGCGGATCTTCTGAATATTAAAATGCACAAGAAAGCAGCAGTACAGATCGAAGTGTACGATATCCAAGGAGCGATAGTTTGGGCTGGTACATTTGGAGATGTATCCTCGTTCACTATTCCTGTGAAAGAGCTTGCAGTGGGTACCTATTCGATCGCGATACGATCAGGCACCGAGTGTTCAATTCAACGATTCGTGAAATTGGATCGATAGGTCGATCAGCGCAGCCACTTCCGTTCCATAATGAACGTACCGAAAGGCAGGATCGATGCAAGGCCAAGACCAACGATCCGCTCCAGATCCCACTTCAATTTAGTGAACAGCGGCAAGGCCAGTACCCAATAGGCTATGAAGAGAACGCCATGCGCCCACCCCACGTATTTCACGAACAGGGGCATATCCCAAATGTATTTCAGTGGCATCGCGATCCCAAGCAGGATCAAATAGCTCCATCCTTCTGCAATTGCCACAGCGCGGAACCTGCTAATTATCGGGTTGTCCTTCATGCGGCCGAAGATATCATCTTCCGTAGTGCGATCGGGTTCCTTCACGAACTCTGGCTATACGCTTTCTGGATCTATGGGCGAAAATGCACCAATAAGACGGTTTCAAATATTTACTTTCGATGCCGCAGGGTCGCCTACGGCAGATCCTGTAGAGGTATAGATGTTTAGAGGTGAAAGCATTCATGAAGACATTTATGAGTATTCTCTATTGAAGATGAAATCGGTCATTCGAACAACAGAGTTAATTCTCCTCTGGAGCGTATGCGCGATGCTTAGCATGTGCAGGCCACAATGTCGCTTAGTAGAATCGCCAGCCCAGCTTACAGATACATTGGACGTTGATGATGAGATCTATGCACTTTCACTTCCTGAGCGAGAGCATTGGGAACTTGATCCTGATGGTGTGGCATCAATAATTGTAAAGAATACGATTTCTGGAATTGATCTAGTCGCATTCTACATCACAGACCGCATCGAACCTGGAAATGGCCCATATGAGAACAACGAGCATGACTATCGAGGTGATTCGTATTTCCATACAGATCCTCTCACTGGAGAAAGATCTGATGTACGGTTCGTGCGGCACATCTGCTCCTCGATAGGTGGCTGGTACGGTGTCTTCGAATGCGACCCATTCTTGCAAGGCGATACTGTTTTTGTCCAGTGCTTTGTGGCGAAGCAGGAAGCACCTGATCGAATTATGGCAATGGAAGTTTGGGGGCGATTCAATACGACCGATGAGCAAAAAGCGCTGAGAAAGGAGGTCTATCAGTTCATTGCTTCTACGGAATGGCTATCCGCCACGCAACCAAGGTGGCAACGCTGAGCGCTCGTCATGGTTCGGAGTTTAAACCTGTGCAGGGTCTGCCATAGGCGACCCTGCACCCCATAAAAGATTCCGAACCCATAACTTCGGACTTATGTCCACGCGCAAACTTCGAACCCAGGACGGCGTGGTCTATTTCGCGACATTTACCTGCTACCAATGGTTACCATTGTTCAAGGCAACAAATGCTTATGACATCCTCTACAAGTGGATGCACATTGCTTACAACAAAGGGTATCGCTTTCTGGGCTATGCGTTCATGCCCAACCACGCACATTTCTTGATCCGAGTACCTGAGGGAGGCACGATCAATACGGTGCTTGGTAACGGTAAAAGGTTCATGGCATACGAGATCATAGAACGTTTGAAAGCCTCAGAGCAGAATGAACTTCTAACACAACTTCAACAAGGTCTTCGAGTTTCTGATATTGCACGAGGCCAGAAGCATCGCGTTTTTGCCACATCAACAGATCTAGTGGAGCTTTTCAGTGGTAAAATGATCGAACAGAAACTGCACTACATACATGCTAACCCTGTATCCAAGAAATGGCAGCTGGTAGACGATGCGGTTGAGTACCAACATTCCAGTTTCGCGTTCTATGTTCGTGGTGAGAATCGGAATGCTCCACTTACCGCATATTAGGAATTCGGGTACCTCGATGGTAAAGGCGCGCCATGGTGAAAACAAGAACATGACTTTGACGCTAACACATTGTACCTTGTGTAACCATGCGCATGGTGGCGCTATATCTTCGATGCTGCAGGGTCGCCTACGGCAGACTTATTCTATGTTAAAAACAAGCATAACGTAAAGTTTTTTTCAGGCATTAGGACTCCAGCCATGAACCAAGGATGAGGCCCACCCTTGATCCATGTTGTTGGCCGTTGCCATCATGCCTATCCC